>Ga0180435_10002645_pt1 | contig 18205 bp, 13 predicted proteins | sample SS_ome_3_FD_132467 | JGI IMG/M metagenome (GOLD analysis project Ga0180435, IMG submission 132467) | Hypersaline lake sediment archaeal communities from the Salton Sea, California, USA - SS_3_S_1 metaG | ecosystem: Environmental > Aquatic > Non-marine Saline and Alkaline > Hypersaline >...
AAAATTGGGGGTGCGAATCTTGTTTAGATCGCTTTTTTCCCGAATCAAGGGCTTGGACCGATTAACATCCGGTATGAAATCGTCGGAATAGATAATTTCCTGCCCCAGGGCCTCAGCTTCGATATTGTAAACGTCATAGTCCAGTACGGCGACATCGATATTGTAGGCGGCGGTTACCTCCAGGGTTCCCTGAACCAATAAGTCTGGCTTGGTATAGAATACCCGGGGGGAAATGTGGAGTTGTTTGGCGGCAAACTCATGCAACTGCGCAAAAACAGGAACCCGGTCGGGTACACCCGACATGGCGGCCTGATAGCGCGCTTGGCCTTCATGGAAGAATGCGGCAAGGTGGGATGTTGTCATGGTATTCAGGTTGTCGACTTTTGGCCTTTAAGTTGGTTTGTTGGGTTCATTGTGTTTACTGGGTTGCGAATTGCTATCGGTGCCTTAGCACACGCTGCAGATACCAACTCAACCAACTCAACCAACTCAACGAACTCAATAAACCCAATAAACTCAATAAACCCAATAAACCTAAACGCCCTCGAATTCTTGAATCCTTGGTTCCCTGAATCCTAAGGCGTCGTCCGTTCCTTAAACCGCTTGACACAATTAATGTCGATATCCAACACCCTGGCAATATTAAATTTGGCTTCAATGCCCTTGGGAACGCCAGGCAGCGGGGTTACGAGTCCCAGCCCCAGATCCGTGCGCACTTCGGTCATGATGATGGGATCGGTTAAATCGGCCACGGCGACGCCCAATTTTTCGGCCACATAAGCCTTGGCTTCTTGAATTCGCATTCCCCGGGCCATTTGCACGCGGGCCACCAGATCTCCGGCGACTCGCATTCCGCCCATTCCCGAGGCATGTGAATGTGTAATTGCCATGGCAATCGGGTCTCCGACGCCAACCTACAAGCCATCCAGACGGCAAATCGTCGTCATGCCGGCCGATGACCGCGAAACCACATCCACCGGCGGTTGATCGGCGACGGTTACACCGCCAACACCCATGCCCATATTGGCATGAATGGGAATTTGGGCAACCTCACAGCAGGCCTTGATGAAAGTGGCCGCTCTGGCAAGGTTCCAGGCAGCCGATTGGCTGGTATTGGTGTTGCAAACCGGACCGAATATGGTGGCCCCGGCAGCTTCGGCTAACTTGACCTGTTCATGCGGATACATACCGGCCAACCGTTGGCCCTGGTAGCTTAATTCGGAATGCATACCGAGGACAAATTCGCCCGACATGCCGATCTCGATGCAGATGTCCGGATATTTGGCCCTGATCTGTTCGGCTGCCAACAGGGTTGCCAAAAAATCGGCATCACCGGCTGAGCCAGTGGTGTCCAGGTTGATACCGTCCGCACCGGATTCAATCATGAGGCGGCTGGTGTAAACAATATCGCGGGTGAGATGTTCGGCCGAGGCCTCATAGGATTCCTGGGCTTCGGCAATTTTACCCATGGGCATCAGCTCGGCCGGATTGGGGAAGGGGCCGTCGGGCTGGCTGTACAATCCCAGGTTGGGCTGGGCCCCATAAAATAGCGGTATGTGGGTACCCAACAGCGCCTGCTCCAGGATCGGCTGTTCAAACTTGGCAATCGGTTTGACCGGTTTAAAACTATAGTCCACATGGGCCAGTTCCATGGTGTCGGCACCCATCAGTTTCTCATAGATCTGTAGGGCCGCAATCCGATCCACATGGACGCCCACGCGCCGAATTTTCAAGGTAGCGGCATCGTAGGTCAGAATCACTTCATTTCCCGGCTCCACACTGATGAATTTGTGCGGCAAACAAAAGATATCCAATAGATAATCATACTCTTCTTTTTCCAGTGGTGAGATCCTGCCGCGTTCGGCTGCATCTTCACTGCCTTCAACAAGGTCGGCCATGATTTCTTTGGCGTTTGTTTCAATTATCGATCCATCTCCCATACGGTGTAAAATAGTTCCCATATGACCTCCTTTGATAATAAAATTCTTTTAGTTTTAAATTTGAATTCCCCGCTGCTTGGCAGCGGCCGCAGTAAACAGCGGTAGATGAATTCAAATTATGGATAAAGATCCTTTTTTTGCGAAAGTGCAGTGCCGAAATTCGAAACAATATGGAATGACAAAAATTCAAATGAGTCAAACAGGCCATCTGTCTGGTTGTCCGATATGGGCTTTATTTCGGTCATTGGGATTTTGTATTTTGGAATTTAATTCAGATTTCGATATTCGAATTTCGGATTTTAGACATGTAACATAAAAACTATTCGTTCAGGATAAAAATTAAAGCTCTGGTTTTCTGTTTCGAAATACTGGTGTCCGATTAGCGCCTCAGCCGGATTGTGACACGGCTGGACGGACATAACCGGTTTGATGATAACCACACGATTTCCGAATTGTCAGACCGGCCTCGAGAATGAGTTGGCTAACGACGCCGCTGGATCGATTTTCAATTTTTTCGATTAGGATGTTGGTTCCCATCGCACCCATTTCATATTTGTTTTGACTGATCGTGGTCATGTCGATACCGCTTAACGAAGCGATGATGGTGTCGTCAAATGAAATCAAGGCAACATCTGCCGGTACCCGAAGACCCGCTTCGTATAGGGCTTCGCGAATGCCCACCGCCATGTAATCGTCTTGGGCAAAATATGCCGTGGGTGGATTATTGAGGGATATGAGCCGTTTGGCACGCTTATAAGCTACATCGCGTTTGTATTCTCCTTCCACAATTAATTCCCGATCAACAGTGACACCATAATCTTGAAGCGCTTTTATGGCGCCATCCGTTCGTAGTATCGCGGTTGACGTATTGAGGTCACCTGTGATGACGGCAATGCGGGCATGGCCCAGACGATAAAGATGTTGCATACCCTCATAACCACCGCGGTAATTGTCTATAACCACAAAATTGGTTTTGTTTTTAACGGCTGGATCCATCGATATTCGGTTGATTAAAACAAAAGGGAAACCTTCCTCGATCAACGGTTTAATATTGGGATCATCTTTCCAGGCGGTTGCCAATATAATGCCATCGACACCCTTTGATCGGAGGACGTCAATCGATTTTTTTTCCATCTCCAAGCTACGCTTGGTATTGCATAGCAATAAATTGTAGCCCCGTTGGTTGGCATATTCCTCGATACCCTTGGCGAGTTCAGGAAAAAATGGGTCGGTTATGCTGTTGAGGATAAAACCGATGGTGTAACTGCGTTTGCTGATTAGACTCTTGGCAATGAAATTAGGCTGATACTCGAGTTTTCTGGCAATTTTAAAAATTTTTTTTCTGGTCTTTTTACTAACACCTGGACGATTGTTAAGCGCCATTGAAACCGCTGTGGCGGAAACTTTGGCGAGTTTGGCGATATCCTTGATGGTCGCTTTTTTTTTCATAGTCAGCCATATAAACTTTAACGTTCAAGTCAAAACAATTAGCTTGTTACTCACTGTTTTGTCAAGCTCAAATCAGGCCTCAATTTTAATTTGAATTCCAGGCTAAGGCTTTACTTAAAAGCTCGAAGTGAGCCTACGAATGCGTAAAGGAGTTCAACCGATCACAGTCCGGGCCCTCATTCACCATAGCCGAACTCCTCCACAGCGTCTTATAGTCGGGCTGAAAGTATCTTTTTGATAAGGACTGCGATGCCTTTGGCCCTGCGGCGAAAGATAGGCCTTATCATAAAATCGTGGCGCACGGTTTTATTTAAGTAATTAAACTTGACAAAGAATTTAATATTTTTTATTTAACTTTAACGTTAAAGTTATGCCGCTGTTTTCGGCATCGTTTGTTGCAACTCTAAACACGCCCAACGCGGATAAGCAACACCCAATAAAGGCTATAAACAGCAAATTACAGAATGCAGATATCAGCATCAGACCCATAGGATAGGGATCATGAAACTTTCGATTGATGGGGCCAGGGCGGTCATTTCGGCCGGGACTTCCGGTATCTGCCGCCAGGTAGCCGAGCTGTTTATCCAGAACAATGCGCGTGTATTCATTATCAATGCTATTGTACCCGGGTTGGTTGAAGGTGACCGCATGGAACGGGTTATTCGCAATGAGGCCTCGGCCAAAGGGATTAGTAGTGATGAAGTCAGAGAAACTTTTATAAAAGGCATCTCCATGCACAAGTTTGTTACGGCAAAGGATATTGCCCATATGATCCTTTTTCTATGTTCGGACGCAGGACGGTACATTAGCGGGCAGAGTATTGGTGTCGATGGGTATACGGAAATACTACGCTAAATTTGAATCCCCCGCTGCGACTCAGTCGAAGGTCTCATTCAATATAGCCAAGCGCATCATCGATTAATCTAGCTGCGTGAGACGAATTCAAATTATGGGATAAGATCCTTTTTTACGAAAGGGTTTCAAAATCTAGATACCGAGTGACAGAAATCATTAATGCATAGCAGGAGGAAAACCAATGGCAGCAACAAGCAATGAGAAACTGGTCGAGCGTAGAAAGTCAGCCATCACAACAGCTGTGGGAAATGCTTCATTAAAATTTATCGAATCAGGCCAGGGTGCAGTGCTATGGGATGTGGACGGAAACGAGTATATCGATTTTGCCGGCGGCATCGGGGCCATGAACATCGGTCACGGTCACCCCAAAGTCGTGGCAGCCATTCAGGACCAGGCAGCTAAGTTGATACATTGCTGCTTCATGGTCAATCCCTATGAGAGTGCCGTGCTACTGGCTGAAAAACTATGCCAAATAACACCGGGCGATTTCCCCAAGAAGGCCGTTTTTTTAAATAGTGGCGCCGAGGCAGTGGAAAATGCCGTCAAAGTAGCTCGATACGCCACTAAACGGCAGGCCATCGTCGTATTCGATAATGGGTACCATGGCCGAACCTTGTTAACCATGACCATGACCACGAAGGTCAAACCCTTCAAATTGGGTTTTGGTCCCTTTGCACCTGAGATTTATCGGGTGCCGTTTGGTAATATACCCGCGCTGCAGGAATTCTTCCTGACCGGCATCGACGCCGAAAATATTGCTGCGATTGTGGCCGAGCCGGTCCAGGGTGAGGGTGGATTTAATGCTCCCCCATCTGACTTCTTTCCGGAATTGCAGAAGATCTGTAACGATAACGGCATCCTGTTTGTGATGGATGAAATTCAAAGTGGCATGGGCCGCACCGGTAAACTATGGGGGGCTGATAACTGGGGTGTCATTCCGGATTTGGTCGTACTCGGCAAAAGCTTGGCAGCAGGTATGCCCATCGCAGCCGTGGTTGGTCGGGATGAGCTGTTGGATAGTGTCCATGTGGGTGGTTTGGGCGGAACCTACAGCGCTAATCCGGTAGCCTGCGCTGCCGCCTTGGCGGTACTGGAAGTATTCGAAGCCGAAGATATGGTATCCAAAGCACAAAAACTGGCTAAAGAACTGGAAGACCGTTTTACAGCCTTGCAGCAAAAATTCGATATGGTCGGTGACTTGCACGGCCTCGGTGCTATGCGCGGTTTCGCTCTGGTCAAGGGACCCGATGCAAAGCCGGCAACCGAAGAAGCGGGAAAATTGACGGCCTATTGCCATCAAAACGGCCTGGTGCTGCTGGTAACCGGTATCTACGGCAACGTGGTCCGTTGTCTGGCGCCCTTTGTCATTACCGATGAGCAACTGGATAAGGGATTCGCTATCCTGGAGGCGGGATTGGCAGAAATCCATAAATCCTAAAACTTAAAACCCAACCCGGATAAACCGGAAATAACAAATGACAAGTACCAAATATCGAATAAGTCCAAAATCCTAATACCGAAATTTCATATAGGCCTTCAGCTGTTTGGAATTTCGAATTTTGATATTGTAATTTGTTTGTCTTTTGGGAATTTGGAATTTGGGATTTCATCACCGTTCGGGTTTCATATCCTGCGCTAACTGCTAAAAAGGAGCATAAAAATGTCCGGACATTACGGTGTAATATTGACAATCGATTTGACCACCGGTCAATCTCAGATCGAAACACCCTCCGAGGAAATATACGCCAAATATGTGGGCGGGAAGGGTTTGGCGTCCTATCTCCTGTACGAATTGAATCCGCCCGGTATCGATCCCCTGGCACCGGAAAACTGTCTAATATTCGCGACCGGGCCCATTACCGGCAGTCGCATCTGGGGCAGCTGCCGCTACGGTGTTTTTACCAAATCTCCTCAGACCGGTTTTTATTCCGAATCCTACTCAGGGGGCAAGGTGCCGGAGGCCATTGATGCCACCGGTTATGATGCCATCGTGATCCGTGGTCAATGCCGGCAGCCGACGGTCTTGGAGATTAAACCCAAGGAAGTACTTTTTCATGATGCGGCCGATATTTGGGGTAAGGAAACCTATGAAACCGAGGATTTGGTTATGCAGAAATATGCCCAGGCTGGAGACAGCTACAAACGCAAGGGCGTGGTGGTCATCGGTCCGGCTGCTGAAAACGGTGTTTGTTTTGGGGTTATTAAAAATGATCGTTGGCGCTCGGCTGGTCGAACCGGCGTGGGAACGGTTTTGGGTGCTAAAAACATCAAGGCGGTTCTTTTTAAGGGCGATTGTAAGCGGCCCTTACATGACGAGGAAAAAGTCAAACAGATTGCCAAGCAGATTGCCACCGCCGGTAAAGACAATCCCGGCGCGCATGCCTATAAATCCATGGGGACTTCCCAGCTGGTCAAGGTCGTGAACTCTGCAGGCGCATTTCCAACCCGCTACTGGTCTGAAGGTACCTACGATAAATGGGAGCACATCAGTGCCGATGCCTTTCATGAAAAATGCGATGTCAAACCGAATGCCTGTGGAAAATGTTTTATGGCCTGCGGACGCTTGACTACCATCAAGGAGGGTCGGCATGCGGGGATGAAGCTCGAGGGTCCCGAGTATGAGACCATCTATGCATTTGGCGGTCTCTGCCTGATTGACAGTATCGAGGAAATCGCCTACCTCAACGACATCTGCGATCGGCTGGGCATGGACACCATTTCGGCCGGCAATCTGTGCGCCTTTGCCATTGAGGCCTTTAAAAGAGGTAAAAGTGACTATCCCATCGATTATGGGGAGGTGGATGCCATCGCTGAATTGCTGCACATGATTTCAAAACGCGAAGGTATTGGTGCCGATCTGGCCCGGGGAATAAAATACGCGTCCCAAAAATGGGACCTGGAAGATATTGCCGTGCATGTCAAAGGTATGGAACCGGCCGGCTATGATCCCAGAGTTCTGAAAGGTATGGGGCTGGCATTTGCCACATCAGACCGTGGCGCCTGCCACCTGCGGGCAACCTTTTATAAACCCGAGCTGGTGGGCATGATTGCCCCGGACCAGATCGAAGGCAAGGCAGAATTGTTTATCGATTTTGAAGACCGCTTAACTGTATTCGATGCCTTGATTTTCTGCCGGTTCTATCGGGATATGTACCTATGGGAAGAGCTGGGGGAAACCGTAAACGCCGTCACGGGTTTGCCGTCCGATAAGGAATCGTTAAAAGCCATCGCTGCATCCATATCAAACATCGTTAGACGATTTAATCTGCGCGAAGGCCTGACACCGGAGGATGACTGGTTACCAAAAAAACTGTTCCAAAAGCTGGATAAGACCGGAGACGAGTTGACCTTTGAGGAATTAGCCTATATGCGCAAGGAATACTACCAGCTGCGCGGATGGGATGAAAATGGGGTGCCCCTGAAGTAATTTTAGACACGTAAAATTTAAAATTTCAACGCCAGATAAGACCTCAGAGATACCACTAGTAAGTAAAGATTCAATTCGAAGCACGAATATCGAAAATCGAAACAATGAGTTAGAAAAAAAATGTTCAAATGACCAAAACCAGGCGAAAGTATAGTCAACTGATAGCCTTCTCCCTTAGGCTATTTGATATTGGGTCATTTGAATTTGTTTCGGATTTTGGATTTTGATATTCGAGCTTCCTGTATACTTGGATTGGGATAGGATAATTACCATGGGAGTTAAAAAAAGAGACAGCGATCTGCCTGATTATGCTCTCGTCGAGCGCCAGGAAATGCTGATCGGCTGCGGGCAGGATGATGAATCACTGGCACGCCCCCAAATCGGCGTGGTGAGCAGTTGGGGCGAAATCAATCCGGCCGCGATTCATCTGGATAAGGTGGCCGGGGCCGTTAAGGCCGGGATCTGGTCGGCCGGGGGAACACCCCGTGAGTTTGTCATTAGTTCCATCTGCACGAGCATGGCCGGCAACGATCGCTACCACTTGCCGCATCGCGACCTTGTGGCCGGATATATCGAAACCGTCGCCATGACCAATTTGTTGGATGCCTTGGTATTTATTCCCATATGCGACGATGTAATCCCGGGCCACCTCATGGCGGCAGCACGCCTGAACTTGCCGGCCGTGGTTGTTACCGGTGGTTACATGCAGCTCAATCGGTTCAAGGGTAAACGCATCGATCCACTGGATGTTGCACCCAAGCATTATCGGGAGTTCAAGCAGGGCCAATTGAACCCAAGCGACTATGAGCAGATACGTAATTTTGGCTGTGCCGGAACCGGTTCTTGCCCGGTAATGGGGACGGCCAACACCATGTCCGCCATGGCCGAAGCTTTGGGTATGAGTTTAACTGGAAATGCATCTGTACCGGGTGCCGACTCACGCCTCCAGCGCTTGGCTCTCAGGGCCGGTCGTAAAATTTTGGCCTTGTTGGAAGCGAAGATCCGGCCGAGTGATGTAATGCCCATGGAAGCGTTCGACAATGCCATTCGGGTGCTCATGGCCACCGGCGGCTCCACCAATGCAGTCTTGCACTTGCAAGCCATTGCGGCGGAACTGGAACTGGACATCGACCCACAGCGTTTCAATCGTCTCAGTCGGTCGACACCTTTTATTTGTGATGTGAGCCCATCCGGTCCCGGTGGTAATTTCCTGCAGGATCTGGATGAGGCCGGCGGAATCGCAGCCGTAATGCAGGAATTATTACCGATTTTAAATCAAGATGTCATGACGGTTAGCGGACAAACCCTGGAGACCAACCTGAAAACGGTTGCCACATTAGATCCCAAGGTTATCCGACCCATGGCCGAGCCATTGGATCCGGCTGGCGGATTGATATTTTTAAGCGGCAACTTGGCACCCAACGGCGCTTTGATTAAAAAATCTGCTGTTCCCAAGGCCATGTTAGAGCATATAGGACCGGCTTGCATTTTTTCAGATGAGGAATCGGCTTGTGAGGCTTTGATTGCCGATCAGATACCAGCGGGCTCCGTGGTGGTGGTCCGCAATGTGGGACCCAAAGGTGATCCGGGAATGAGACTGTTGCAACGATTTCTGTGGATGTTGGCCGCTAAAGGGTTGCAAGATAAAATCGCCTTTATCACCGACGGTCGGTTTTCGGGAACCAATAAGGGTTGCGCTGTGGGCCACATAGGCCCCGAGGCGGCTGAGGGTGGACCCTTGGCCGTTGTAAAAGATAATGATCGGATCGAAATTAATATCCCTGATGAGCGCATCCAATTGCTGGTTGATGATGCTGAATTAGAAAAGCGCTTGCACGCCTGGACGCCATCGGAATCAAAAGTGAAAAAAGGGTATCTGAGTATTTATTCACGTTTGGCCAAGTCGGCGGATAAGGGGGCGGCACTGGACTATCAGCCTACAGGTTCAAGCGATTAGCCATAAGCAGCTGAACGCTTATAGCTTATGGCTTTTTACTTTCGACATTCCTGGCTGGATAGCCATTAATCTGATCGACTATTTTTTATGTGGTCGACGAATCCGGTAAGATCTGCCCGAACATCCTCAGCCAGCGGTCTTGGCTGATGGGTTGCAATAATTGACTTCAATGTTTCTTTGATCAGCTGCCGGGTTTGTTTGCTGCCTTCTTGCTGCCATTGGTCGAAGGCACATCTATTCAGGATTGAGGATCGCCATTGTTCCTGTCTGAAGTGTTGCAGGGTATGGGCTGATGTTAGGAAATGGCCGCCCGGCCCAACTGATTGGATAGCGTCCAGAGCCAAGGTGTCATCATCGACATGGATGTCTTCCATTACCCGCTTGACCATGCCCGTGATTTCATCACCCAATATGGCCAATTCCAATGAAAAGGTCATGCCGGCTTCCACGCCACCAACGTGAGCAACCAGGTTTGAACCCGATAGGTAGCAGCCATAAATGCTCATCATCAATTCCAGAGCCGCCTGGATGTTGCAGTCCATGTCACTGCAGAGACCAGCGGGGCTTAAAACCGGTAGCTGGTAATAATGGGCCATATCGGCCACGGCCATGGTTATCCTACTGGTTTCGGGACCGCAGTAGTAAGCGTTGCCGGTTTTCATATCCATACTTCCGGCGGTATTGCCTATAATTACCGGTGCGCCGGGCGACCGCAACTGTGATAGCACGATGCCGGCCAAAGATTCCGCTATACAGATAACCAGCATGCCTGCAGTCGTTACCGGTCCCGTCCCGCCGGACAACGGTGCGGATCCACAACGGACCGGAAGACCCAAATCGGCGCTCATATTTATCTTTTCCAGAGTATCTGCATCGAAAACCAGGGGAGAAATGATGCTTGGGTAGACGCACACAAAGGGTTTCTTGCGTAAGCTACTCTTGCCGCCGGCCAAGATGACGGCCATATCGAGCATATCTTTAAGTGTATTCGCATCCTCTCCGAGCAGCATAATCGGTTTGGTGGTATTGCTGGTCAAGGTCTCAAAGCCAACTTGGGCGGCCACATGCTGAGGCGTCTCCTGACTGGGTTTTACAATCAAGGGGATGGCGGCAAAGTCCAAATGGGGTAATGCATCCAATACCCGGCCGGCCAAGGCCATATCGGCCAACTCAGCTTCTCTGCGTTTCCCGCTCTCATGGTCGCGGATGTAGATACAGGTTGTTCCGATACCGGCGTACACCCGCCTGCCGCTCAGCTGCATGCATGCTGCGCCCTCCCGGTCATACAATTGAATTTCATTAGGGCACGATTCGAGACAGGCCTCCACAATTCGGGCGGGTATTTTGACGATATCCGCACCGGTATTCACCTCACAACCGGCATCCACCAGAAGCTCGATGGCATCCGGGGTAGCGACTTTGATGCCGGTTTCTGCTAAGACTTTGAGTGCGGCTGCATGAATGCGGGCAACTTTTTCATCCGTGAGTATACGGAATGCAGGCATATCAGGTGATGGTTGCATTTAAACCTCTCAAAATTCATTCCAAGAAATTTTCATGAAATAATTGGGATAGACTATATTCGTAGCTCCAAACGAGGTTGCACAAGGTAATCGGCCAATTGGGTCTCACGCATAAATTTCACCAAATATTGATGCAGCGCTCTGGCAATTTCCGGCTGATTAGAAATGATGTCATTTTCCTGGGCCGGGTCCAGGCTCAAGTCATACAATCTGGATTGATCGGCCTCAGGGCTGTATATCAGGGAATACTGATCGGTGGTGATAGTCGTCACGGTTGGCGCCTTCAGCATTCGCAGGAAATTGTCCACGGACCGCACCGGATCACCGGGGTTGGCAAAGGGAATGCTGCTGACCGTAAACTCACGACCGCTAAGGCTATTATCTGTTAATCTATCCAGAAGTGAGTGGCCGTCCACATATTCAGGGATGTTGCATGCAAACATGTCCAGAACCGTCGGCATCACATCCACGGCCGACGTAATCTGATTATAGGTGTTCGCAGGCGCACCGGGCATGTAGATGAGCAAGGGGATATGCACAATTTCCTCGTATAAAGGGGAATAGGCCCAAATGCCGCCATCGATCTGTTTGTCCCAGTCATCTAATGTGGGATACTGTTGATCCGCTCCCAGCTCATAAACCATCTTCCCGAACAGTCCGCCATGTTCGCCAAAATAGAAACCATGGTCTGAAGTAAATATAATGGCGGTATTATCCATCAAGCCCATGTTTTCAATGTGCCGCAGCAGATATCCGACCCAGGTGTCCACCATGGAAATTTCGCCGCAGTAGCACGCATGGGCTTTATCCAGTCTTTCCTGGGTAAAGCCAGGTACGTTGTGCCAGCGACCGTAAATCGGTTCGATGATTTCACCGTCATAATTAGGCCAATAGTTTTCTGTAAAATAATGGGGTGCGTCCCAGGGCTCATGCGGATCCCAGGTGTCAATATAGAGGAAAAAGTCCTCTTTATAATGGCGTTCCAGCCACTGCATGGCGGTGGCAAAAGTGCTGGGTGCATTATGATCGGATTCATAGCGCCAGGCTGCCCGTCTGTCCTGGGACTCGTGGCGCCCATCCTTTAACTTTTTGGCACCGGATCCCTCCTGGCCGGTTCCCATAAAGAAGCTTCTAAACCCCCGGTCGTAATTCATGCCATCCCGCAGATAAAAGGGGGTGTCCACAACTGCTGCCGTGTGCAGCCCTTTGGCGGATAGTATTTCCGCCAAGGTAGTCACTTTGGACGGCAAGGGTGACCAGCCCATAAAGGACATGGTCCAACGACCCGTGAAGTGATCCGCCCGGGTTGGCATCGTGGGGAAGCCGGCGGCATAATGACGCTCAAACCGCATGGATTGGGACGCCAGTTTGTCCAAAGAGGGTGTCAGAATACGCTGATTGCCATATGCGCCCAGATGATCTCTACGAAATGTGTCCGAAGTTATCCAGATGACATTCATATTCAATCTCTTCTAGGTTTGGGGGATTATAGGAAGTCGATCCTTGGGGAAGAATGTCTATGAGTTAACGCCTGTCCTCTCTGAATAAATGATGGCGGATATGAATTAGGGGTCCTATACTTTTACTGTCACAACCGGACAGTGGGCATTCAGTATCACAAATTGGGCAGTGGAGCCAAATAATAATTTGCCGACTTTGGATCTTTTGATGATGCCCAGAAATACCATATCAATGTTTTGTTCATCTGCAAAGGCAACCAGTTTTTCACCGGATTCCTGTTGCGTAACCACAAGCTGGGTATTGGTGCTTACATTTTCATCCTGAAGCTGGGCTTTTACGGTGGCTTCCAATTCCTGTTCCATTTCAAGAATTTGTTTATGCTTGAGGGGCAGTTCACGCGTAATGGTTTTTACGATTTCCAGACTGGCATTCCAGGCTTTGGCGTGCGCCAGCGCTTCTTTTAAAATTTTTGCCGAGGGATCGGCTTCTTCATAACAGACCAAAAACTTCATCTGACTCTCCCTTATGGTTGTCTACCGGGTATTTATAATCTTATTGCAAATAGTTGGTTGTCAATAGCCTGAAACACCATCGAATCAGGTTTTAAACCACCATCTTTCAGCACAGCGCAGACCGTCCATTTCCCAGTTTCCGGCCGGATTCTTAAACCCGATCCGGGAATTGGTTGAATCGATCCAATTGCCGAAAACGGGTATGACCACACCGCCTTCATCGCGGACAATTTTTTGGCATTCCCTGTACAGTTCGGCCCGCCGGGTTTCATCCAGTTCTGCACGAGCTTCTTTGAGCAGTTGATTAAACCGTTCATGCTGCCAAAAACTATCATTCCAGGCTGCATCGGCGGCATAGGCGGTGGAAAACATCCAGTCGGCCGTGGGGCGGCCGCTCCAGTAACACATGCACCAGGGTTTTTTCATCCAGACATTGCTCCAGTAGCCATCATTGGGTTCCCGAACCACATCGATTTTAATGCCGGCTTTGGCGGCATGCTCCTTAAATAGGACGGCGGCATCCACAGCGCCCACAAAGGCCGCATCGGCGGCATGGATTTTAAAAGGATAATCCAACATACCGGCTTTTTTCATGTGATAGCGCGCTTTATCAGGGTCGTATTCACGCTGGGGTAGGTCGGCGGCATAATATTTCTGGTTGGGCGCAATCGGATGGTCGTTGCCCACCGTTCCAAACCCGCGCAAAATCGTTTTGACCAGGTGTTCACGGTCCACTGCATACTTTAAGGCCAAGCGGACATCATTGTTATTAAATGGCTCTCTGTCGGTCAGCATGGGAACGGAGTAATGCTTGGTGCCGGTGACATTGATAATTTGAATCCCGGGAGCCCGCTTCAAAAGATGAATCAGTTTGAGTTCAAAACGATTCATGGCATCGATTTGATCGGTGTTGAGGGCGGTCACTCGGGCGGTGACATCGGCAATACCCGTGGTCTCAACCTCATCAAAATGGGCGCGGCCTTTTTTCCAGTAGTTGGCAAATCGTTTGGTGAAGGCTCGGAAGCCGGGCTCAAAGCTATCGAGTACGTAGCCGCCGGTTCCGATACCTTGCTCCCAATCTTTTCCCTGGGTGCCCGCGGGTGAAATGGTCAGGTGGTAGTCGCTGGTGATATCGGGAAAGTCAGCATTACCCTCACGAAGATCAAAAACGACGGTGTACTTTCCGTCAGCGCGTATGTCCTGGATGGGATCCACAATCCCTTTGGCGGCGGATTTACTGTCCTTGCCCCGGTGATGATTAAAGGAGTGGATGACATCTTCGGCCACCAGGGTCTTACCGTTGTGGAATTCAACACCTCTACGCAGGTGAAATGTCCAGGTGGAGGCATCGGGGCTCGATTCCCAGGTTTCGGCCAATTCAGGAACCAGATCTCCCTTGGCATCGGTTTCAGCCAGACAATTCCGAATCTGCCAATTTAAATTTTGAACCATGGCATCGGTGATCGTGGCCGGATCCAGCGAATCCGTGGTGGATCCGCCGGCCAAACCCATCCTCAGGCGCCCCCCCCTCTGGGGAACTTCAGCTTGGGCGGAGCGGGGTATCAACGCCGGTATAGCAAGAGTGGAAATTCCCAAAGCCGACAGGCGGGCTATAAATTGACGCCGTGTTATTTTACCTTCAGCCAATAAACGCTCAAGCTTTATCAAAGAAGACATATTCACCTCACAAGTTGATGAATTCGGTGCTGTCCTAAGACTGGATGGGTATGATTTTTCGACGCGCCTATTTCAATGATGCCGCGCAAAGGATCAGGATTCATCAATGAACGTCGTTTTTACTTTAATCCCTTGGGCCGCCTTGCGCTCACGTTCGGCTAAAACGCCATCGAGCCAATCAGGATCCATGATGGGTACCGACTCCAGCAGCAGATCCGTATATTCGTGATGCGGCGGTGCCAGAATATCGGTCTTGCGTCCCTGCTCCACGATTTTACCGCGCAGCATGACCACGATTTCATCGGATATGGCCTTGACCGTGGCCAGATCATGGGTGATAAACAGATAAGATACATGCAATTCGTTTTGGAGATCACGAAGCAGTTTGAGTATTTCTTCGGCCACCAATTGATCCAGGGCCGAGGTGACTTCATCACAGATAATCAAGTCCGGCTTGGCGGCCAGAGCCCGGGCGATACAGATGCGCTGCTTTTCGCCGCCGGACAGTTCGGTCGGATAGCGGTCTTTGTATTTGGGGGTCAATTCGATCCTATCCAACAATTCCAGGACACGTTTTTCATTCTCCTTGCCGTGAATCCCGTAATAAAACTGCAGGGGCCGGCCAATGACCTTGCTGACCCGCTGCCTGGGATTGAGGGCCGTGTCCGGCATCTGGTAGATCATCTGCATGACCCGCAGGGTGTCCTTTTTACGGTGCTTGAGGTCTTTGGGCAGTTCCTGGCCATCATACAGCACCCGCCCTTTGACCGGTGGCAGCAGACCGGTGATGGCCCGTGCCAGGGTGCTCTTGCCGCTGCCGGATTCACCCACCAGGGCCACGGTACGCCCGCGTCGAATCTTCAGGTCAATATCCTCAAGCACCAAGTCCTTACCGGTATAGCTGGCCGAGACATTTTCAACTTCCAAAATGATATCGTGCTCGGTCTTGTCGAGATCCTTTTCTTCCTGAAGTGTGCGCACATTGAGCAGCGCGCGGGTATATTCCTCCTTGGGACTGGCGATCATTTCGCGGGCATCGTTTTCTTCCACCAGGTCGCCGTAGCGCAGCACCATGATGCGATCCGACAGTTGCGCCACCACTGCCAGGTCATGGGTAATGTAGATGGCGGCGGTGTTGAACTGTCTGACAATGCGTTTGATGGCTGCCAAAACTTCAATCTGGGTGGTGACGTCAAGGGCCGTGGTGGGCTCGTCAAAAATAATCAGATCCGGTTTGCAGGCCATGGCCATGGCCACCATGGCACGTTGCAGTTGCCCCCCGGACACCTGGTGGGGGTAGCGGTAACCGATGCGGTCCGGATCCGGAAGTAATAGGCGGGTATAGATATCGACCGCCTCTTTTTCGGCCTGTTCAAAAGGCATGATGCCGTGCTGCACCGGCGCCTCGGCGTACTGTTTCACCAGACGATGGGCCGGGTTAAACGACGCGGCCGCACTCTGGGCCACATAGGCAATGCGCACCCCTTTGATTGTGCGTAAGGTCTCTTCGGGCGCTTCAAACAATTCAATCCCGTCGAACTTGATGGATCCGGACTTGATGCGACAACCACCGCGGGTATAGGCCATGGAGGCCAGCCCGAAGGTTGATTTGCCGGCTCCGGATTCACCGATCAGGCCCAGCACCTCACCCTTATCCAGGGTCATGTTGAGACCGTTGATGATGGGACGCCACTTTTCGTCACTGTAGCCTTCGATCCAGACATCTTTCATTTCAAGTAAATGAGCCATTTGTAATCCGCCGTTTTGCTGTTGGTTAGTCTTTGATACCGCTGGCCACGTGCAGAAACCAGTCGACGATCAGGTTGACGCCGACGGTCAGAAAGGCAATTGCACCGGCCGGCCATAAAGGAATAAAAATGCCAAAGGTGATGGCGCCGGCGTTTTCACGCACCATACCGCCCCAGTCTGCGGTGGGGGGTTGAATACCCAGGCCCAAAAAAGACAAGGCCGCGATGAACAGGAACACGAAGCAGAAGCGCAAACCGAATTCCGCTACCAGCGGCGGCATGGCATTGGGCAGAATTTCCTGCCGCATGAGCCACCAGATGCGTTCACCCCGTAGCCGGGCGGCTTCCACGTATTCCATGACCTCGATGTCCATGGCCACGGCGCGGGACAGACGGTACACGCGGGTTGAATCCAGGATGGCGATCACCAGGATGAGAGCGCCGACGGAGGTTCCCACAACGGACAAGGCCATAAGGGCGAAAATGAGGGTCGGAAAGGCCATGATAATGTCCACAAAGCGGCTGAGGAGTTGATCGACCCAACCCTTCAGGGTGGCGGCGAAAAAGCCGCAAATCGACCCCATCAAAAATGAAAGCGCAGTGGTGATAAATGCGATGGCAATGGTATTCCGGGCGCCATACAACAAACGCGTAAACAAGTCTCGGCCCAGATGGTCGGTCCCCAATAGATGGTCAGCGCTCATGGGCATCCATACATCGCCCACCACCTCGGTCTCGCCATAGGGGGCAATCAGCGGGCAAAAGATGGCGGCCACCACATTGATCAGGATCATGAACAGACCGACACGTGCGCTCCAGGGGGCTTGTCTGAGTAATTTGAAAAACGCCATGTCATGCTCTCCTTATCGCGGGTTTCGCATGCGGGGATTGCTGATAATCGACAACACATCCGCTAATAAATTCAAACTAATATAAACGGTCGCAAAAATGAGACAACTGGCTTGCACCACCGGCAGATCGCGTTTGGATACCGAATCCACCAAGAGCTGCCCCAGACCGGGATAAACAAAAACAACCTCCACAATCACCACCCCTACCACCAGATAGGCCAGGTTCAAGGCAACCACGTTAATTACCGGGGAGAGGGCATTGGGAAAGGCATGCAGCACGATAACCCGTAAGCGTTTAATGCCTTTTAAGTGGGCCATTTCAATGAAGGGGCTGGCCAGAATATTGATGATGGCGGCGCGGGTCTGCCGCATCATGTGCGCCACCACGACCATGGTCAGGGTCAAACAGGGCAGCACAATGGCTCGGATTTTTTCCCAAAACGCCATCTGGTCGTTGATATTGGAAATGCTGGGAAAAACCACCAGCTGCACCGATAAGAGTGCCACCAGAATATAGGCGATAAAAAATTCCGGGAAGGAAATGGTGCTGAGGGTCGATACGGAGATGGCTTTGTCAAACAGGGTGTTACGATATAAAGCCGCCAATATGCCAAGGATGATGGCCACCGGTACCGCGATTACCGCGGCAGAAGCCGCCAGAAAAATGGTATTGGCAAAACGCCACCCAACCAACTCGGTGATGGGCCGCCCATTGGCCAGGGAGTTGCCCAGTTCGCCCTTGGCCACACTGCCCAGCCATGAAAAGTAACGGACATGGGGTGGCAGGTCCAGTTTCAATTCCTTA
>Ga0180435_10002646_pt1 | contig 18190 bp, 12 predicted proteins | sample SS_ome_3_FD_132467 | JGI IMG/M metagenome (GOLD analysis project Ga0180435, IMG submission 132467) | Hypersaline lake sediment archaeal communities from the Salton Sea, California, USA - SS_3_S_1 metaG | ecosystem: Environmental > Aquatic > Non-marine Saline and Alkaline > Hypersaline >...
GGTGCCGGCGATGGTCGTGATAATGCCGCGGGGATCCACCTTGCGGATGCAGTGATTCAAGGTGTCGGCAATGTACAGGTTGCCACTCCCGTCCTTTGCCAGCCCGCTCGGTCCACGCAACTGCGCCTCCGCAGCCGGACCGTTGTCGCCGCTGTATCCGGCACCGCCGCTGCCGGCGAAATGATGAATCATCCCCTGGTCGTTCACGACGCGTACACAGCAGTTGCCGGCGTCCGAAATATATACGTTTCCGGCGTTATCGGCGGCGATGCCGTAGCAGCGCATGAAGGATGCGTCGGCCGCCGGACCGCCGTCGCCGGAATACCCCCAGGAGCCGTTTCCAGCCAGTGTCGTGATGATGCCTTCGCGGTCGATTTTGCGGACGCGCACATTGTAGACATCTGTAAAAAAAACATTGCCCTGTTTGTCCACCACAACGCTGGACGGGTACTTGAGGGCCGTGGCAACAGCGGGTTTGTTGTCGCCTGTGTACCCGCCCCAACCCATTCCGGCGATTTTATCGATATAGCGGACATTCGTGTCGATCATCCGACCGTCACCTTTGTGCAGAACAGCGGGATCTGAGATATGCATCCGGTGCTGCCGCGAAAAGGACCAGCCGTCGGCGATGTCGCCGGAAACCCGGCTGGCCGGCGGGTGGATGCGCAGCTGCTTTTTGGCCCACAGGACAATTTCCTCCCGTCCGGGCACACCGGTGCTTTCACTGCCGGCCTGGCCGAAAGCCTCCTCGAACGGACCGGCCCGGTAGTACTCCGAATCGTAGACAAAGCCCACCCGCACATTGGCCGTGACGGGTGTGTGGACGACCTGCCCCAAAAAATCCCGGCCGTCCCAGTCCACACTCGCCGCCTGATTCGGCAGCGGCGCCAGCTCGTGCACCAGATGACGACCGGCGACATCGACCACGACTTTGATTTTTTTGAGACTGTCGGGCAGGGTATCGCCGCTGACCGGCACATCGATGATCGTGTGATACCCTGCGGCCGGGTTGCTGGCGTAATGCAGCGACAATGAAGTGCCGGGGATGTCGATGCCCTGGTGCAGGATGCGGCTCTGCTGCTCTACATGGGAGGCCACGCACAAAACCGCATCGTCCTCCGGACGCTGCCCGTCAATGTTGGGGGCGCCGGCTGCATTGGGCCACTCGGCGTCCGGCGGCGCACCAAAGGGCAGGTTGCAGTCCCAGGGTGAAAAATGATCCACGACAAAGCGCCAGAAGGCGGCTCCCGGGATTGCGGCTTGCGGATCGTCCATTCCGACGACTTCGTCCATGAACAGACCGTCTCCGTTCAGGTCGTCCGGCAAATCGTCTCCGTCTTTGTCCAGCGCGTCCACAACGCCGTCCGCATCGGTGTCCAGAAGTTTGACCACCACACCGTTTTCAGCGGGCAGCCAAACGCCGCGGCCGCGGTCAAATCGGCCCACCGGTATGATCTCGCCGACCGGAAACCCGAGGAAATTGTCGACCCAGGCCACGACGGGCTTGTCAAAGCTAACATTCGCTGCACCATCGACGCCCAAGTCAACACAGTAAGTGAAGGCCGAGCGCGGCGGCAGCTGCGCGGGCATGGCGGCAGGTGTCCGGTATTCGGTGGCGCGGACGGTCATCGCTTCCAGCACTTCCATATCGTTCCCGTTTTCGTCCACCAGGTAGGCCTGGTTGTCACCGGAGAACACGAGTCGACACGATCGGCTGCCCAAGGCATCGCTGGTCACGCTGCTTTGATGCGTGACGACCGTCTGCGGATCGCCGTCAAACTGAACGATCGTACTTTCCGGATCAATCGCCGGCATTTGAACGGTTTCAACGTGCGCCACCGCATTCCAGGGCACATTCACCCGGCGTTGAAGCGTCAATCTGCCGGAGCTGCGGAAAACCACCTGCACCTCGCCTCCGCCCTCAATGGGCAGGGAATAGCGTCCGGCTTCATCGGTCTGTACCGCACCGTATTGCGGATTTCCCAGAATCGAGACCTGCACGCCTTCCAATGCGGCATCCTTACCGTCGACCACCATGCCGCTGACCAGGGCGAAGCGCTCCGGATCAAACGCTTCCACGACGGCATCCGCCGGGATCAGCTGTTCGTAATCTTTTCCAAAAGACCCCTCCGGCAGCGGCGCCGGATCTCCGAGGACCACAACCTGCGCCCCGGCCCCGCAGGTTCCCAGCGGCCCGGCCGCCACCGCGCTGTATCGCGTGCTGGTCTGCGGACACACACTGACGGAACCCTCCGCAGACACGGCGCCGATGCCGTTGTCGATGACAACCTGTGCGGCGTTTTCGGAAGACCACATCAGCGTCGAACATTCGCCGGCCTGAATGTGCGCCGGTTCCGCCGTCAACGACAATTCCGGCAGCGGCGGCGCCGGTGAAGGCCGGTGTACGGCCAGGCTGATGGAGGTCCCGGGTGTTCCGACCAGCAGGACCAGCAGTCGGTTGTGCTCCGCCAACGCCACCGCATGTGTATCAGCAGCAGCCGGCCCGGCCAAAAAGTCGGCCAGTGATACAACTGTGCGGTTGAGCGCCACAAAACCCCAGGCGGCCGGATCCCCGCCGTTTCTGTTGAGGACAAGATTTCCTTCGCAGGACGCGTCCACGTAAAATTGATGGGTGGAAAGGTGAACATGCAGCGGACTGATCGTCAAATCCTTCGGCCCGAAAACGCAGTCGCCGCTTTCCATAGCGTTGACGCCGCCCGCCAACAACGCCAGCATGCACAACAAAATCCCGAATTGTCTTTTCATGGTACCTCCCTTCTCCAGTTGGTGGTTGCTGACCCGACGGTCCTGTAAGGACCGCCGCTTTCAGCCAAGGGTGGCACAGTTTCATGAAAAGACAATCCGGGTTAAAAACGCATTTTATACGGTTTTATTTTACGTATTTTTGATTATAATTGGATGTTCTGCAGGCGTGCGTCGAATGTGTGCGGTTGGCGGTTAGGTATAAGCCATCGGTTGTCAGCGGTTTGCGTTTGCGGTCCGTGAACAATGCGATCTCAACGAACCTAACGCTGCGACACCCTCTGGATCCATCTTTTTTATGCGTGCCCCGGATCCTTTATAGATCGTTGCGCTTGAACAAATTGTCATTTCATGGGATAAACGCCGGTATGAATCAGCAACTGGCCACTGCAAAGCACGGCCGCAGCTGGTCGCTGATTGGAGGCGCATCATGATCGATTCGTTCGCTTTTGGAAAAATGGTGATTCAGGGGCGGACCTATACCACGGATTTGATGATCTGCCCGGACGGACGGGTGATCGACGACTGGTGGCGGAAAAAAGGACACCGGCTGTCCATGGCGGATCTGACAACGCTCTTGCAGACGGACCTGGACACCCTCATTGTCGGCACCGGCGTCAACGGCCTCATGAAACCGGTCCACGGTTTGGAAGCCGCCCTGAAGGATCGGGGCATCCGGATGAAAGCGGCCGCTAATCCGCATGCGGTCCAATGGTTTAACGACATGCATGCCCGCGGCCGGGTAGGGGCATGCTTTCATCTGAGCTGTTAGGACGGTTCGGAAGAAGGAATGTCCATCAACTGCAGGCGGTGGCCGGTGGCTTTCAAGAATCGTTCTACATCCGGCTTGCCGATGACCAGCGTGCTGGTGTTCACCAGCGGGTGGAACTGAAAGGTGTCGGCCTGCCAAAGTTCGCGATCCATGACGACCTCCACGCGGTGATCGGGGTCATTGTAAACAGCCAGCAGGGAAACGGCGCCGGGTTCGATGCCCAGAAAGGACTTCAACCGCTGCGGCGAACCGAAGCTGATGCGTTTGATGCCCAGCAGCTGCTTCAAGCGTTTCAGGTCCACCCGTTTCGTACTTCTAACCAGCGCCAGGATGTGCCGCTTGCCCTTGTCATCTCTTAAAAACAAATTTTTCGTTTTGGCTGCCGGCAGTTTCGGCACCAGCCGGTCGGCTTCTTCAACGGTGTAGACCGCCGGGTGATCGTGGCGCTGGTATGTGATCTGGTTAGATGATAAAAAATGATAAAAGTCCGTCAAAACAATACCCCATAAATTTTCATGCCTTATCGCGCACAATGAGGCATGAAACCGCTTTAATGTTAACAGCTCCGCATTGGCCACGATGGCCATGCATGAAAATTTTTTCAGCGTGTTTGAATTTATATTTTCCCAGCCGCATCCGACAAACGTTCTGATATGTCATTTGGAAAACATTTGCAAGACCTCTGAACCATTGGAAAAGAATTTGCATTTTTGCTGAATCTTTCATAAAGCAGCCTCAGGAGGAAGCGCATGGAAAAAAATCGACTTTTGTACCTGTCCCGCGAGGACGTTGCGGCGACCGGCATCGGCATGCCGGAAATGATCGAAGCACTGGGAGAAGCCCTGAAAGAAAAGGGCGAAGGAAAAACCGAAATGCCGCCCAAGCCCGGCATCCACCCCGGCGGCGGCGACAATTTCATTCACGCCATGCCGGCTTATGTGCCCGGGCTGAATTCAGCCGGTATTAAATGGGTCAGCGGTTTTCCCGCCAACCCGGAAAAGGGCCTGCCTTACATTGCCGGTCTGCTGGTGTTGAACGATGTTGAAACCGGTATGGCCCTTGCCGTGATGGACTGCGTCTGGATAACCGCCAAAAGGACCGGCGCCGCCACCGCATTGTCGGCCCGCTTTCTGGCCCGGCCGGATTCCAAAACCCTGGGAATCCTGGGCCGCGGCGTCCAGGGCCGAACCAATGCCGAAGGATTGAAAGTACTGTTCCCGATCGAAAAAATCAAGGCCTATGACCTCAATCCCAAAGCCGCCGAGGCGTACGCCAAAGATATGCACGGTGCTTTGAAGGTCGAGGTGGAAACCGTGCAAACACCGGAGCAGGCCGTGCGGGGCTGCGACATCGTGGTGACGGCCGGCCTGCTGCAAAGCAAACCGCATGCGACAATCAAAGCCGGATGGCTGGAAGCGGGCGCCTTTGCCTCCATGGTCGATTTCGACGCCTACTGGCATCCGGAGGCCATGCAGGCCGCCGACAAATTTTGCACGGACGACGCCGCGCAATTCGCGCATTACCAGGCACTGGGGTTCTTTAAAGACTGCCCTCCGATTCATGCGGATCTGGGTCAGCTTTTCACGCTCCAAAAGCCGGGTCGGGAGTCCGAAGAAGAAATCACCATGACAGCCAATCTGGGAATGGCTGTGGAAGACATGGCGGTCGCTCCCCTCATTTACCGGCGTGCGGTTGAAAACGGCATCGGCCACTGGCTGCCGCGTTAGCGCTTTGTAACGGTCTCAAAAATTTTCACGCACGACATGAAAAGCAAAATGCAGACTTTTCAGAAACCAACCGCCCTTACTGTTTCACTGCACGCAAAAGGGCAAATAAATTTAGGAGAACACCTTAATGACGACTCAAACGTATGATGTGATCATTGTCGGCGGCGGCATTATGGGAAGCAGCCTGGCTTATTATTTGACCAGAACCGATGACGACATCGCCGTGGCCGTGTTTGAAAAAGACAACACCTATGCCAAAGCCTCGACAACCCTGTCCATGGCCAATGCCCGCATCCAGTTCAGCCTGAAACAGAACATCCAGATCAGCCTTTATGCGTTTGAAGTGCTGGACCGTTTTGAAGAAGAAATGGCCATAGAAGACCGGAAACTCAACATTGCCTACCGCAGGGAAGGCAATCTGTTCATTGCCGACGAAGCCGGTTTGGCCGCCGCCAGGGAAGCGTTTGAGCTGCAGAAAAGTCTCGACTGCCCCATTGAATGGTGGTCGACGGACGACATCAAGGCGCATTATCCCCTGTACGATGCCGGGCCGTTTGCCGGTGCTGCCTTCGGGGCGCATGACGGCCACTTCGATGCGTATGCCGTGCTTATGGGATACCGCAACAAAGCCCGCCGGAAAGGTGCGGCCTATATCCAGGCGGATGTCGCCGAAGTGTTGACCCGGCAGGGAAGGGTGACCGGCGTACGCACCAAACAAGGGGACACTTTTTCAGCCCCGGTGGTGGTCAACTGCGCCGGTGCATGGGCTGCGGCGCTGGCCCAGACGGTTGGTGTTTCCCTGCCCATCGATCCGGTAAAGCGCCAGATTTTTTCGCTGGATCCGGCCGTTAAACCGGAGGGCCCCCTGCCGCTCACCGTGTTGCCGTCGGGCCTGTATTTTCGAACCGAAACCGGCGATCAGCTTCTGCTGGGCAAATCCATGTCGGAAGATCCGGTGGGTTTTGACTTTTCCTGGGATGACAAACGCTTTACCGAAAACCTGTGGTTCGAGCTGGCGGAATTTGTGCCCGCCTTTGACACGCTCAAACTGCTGCGGGGCTGGGCCGGGCTGTATGCCGTCAACACCATGGACGGCAATGCGGTTCTGGGTGAGTGGCCGGAGTTGAACGGCTTTTTCCTGGCCAACGGCTTTTCCGGCCACGGGCTGCAGCAGGCGCCGGCCGTCGGCCGCTATCTGACGGAGCTGATCACCAACCGTCCCTGCGCCCTCGATCTGTCGATATTCAGTCCACAGCGTATTCTGGAAAACAAACCCCTTTCAGAAGCCGGACTTGTATGAGATGTAACCGAAAAACAGGGGCAGTCCGCCCATGTATCGACTGATGCGCTCACCGGCGGTTCTCGTTCTTTTTCTCACCTGGCTTCTGTACGCGGTGTACTACTTGAACCGCCTCAACTTTTCGCCGGTGATCCCGCTCATCAAGGCCGAAATGAACCTTACCAATGCCGGCGCCGGCGCCCTGATGGCGTTTTTTTATCTGAGCTACACGCTTTTTCAACTGCCGGCCGGCTATGTGGGCGACCGCTACGGCCCCCGCAAAGCACTGGCGGCCGGTGCGCTCATTTCCATTCTCGGCAACCTCATGTTCAGTCAGGTGGCGGGTTTTTTCATGCTGGCCAGCGCTCAGCTGATCAACGGCATGGGTCAGGCGGTGGGATGGAGCTCGGCGGTGAAAATGGTGGTCAACTGGTTTCCCCGGCAGCGCCGCGCCACTGCGCTGGGTTTTTTTATTACCTGCGTCACCTTCGGCAGCAGCGCCGGCATCCGGTTGAGCGGGCTGATCGGAGACCACCTGGGATGGCGCGCCTCATTTATGATTCCGCCGTTGCTGATGCTTTTCACCCTGATCGTCTTCTGGTGCATCGTTCGGGACAGTCCGTCGGAACGCGGCCTGCCGGGGTTTGATGACGAACGGATGCTCGAGCAGGCGCTGGCCGGCGGCGGCGCGGGGATTCGACGCGTCCTGACGAATCGGACCCTGTGGGTGGTGGCGCTGGTGTATTTTTGCTTTGTATACGTTCAGTTCGGCTGTCTGGTGTGGATCCCGACATTTCTGGCGGAAGGCTATCACATGTCCGTCAATCAGGCCAGCATCCTGACATCTGTTGTACTGCTGCCGGGCATTTTCGCTTCTCCGCTGGGCGGATTTCTGTCGGATCACTACTTTCGCGGCCGGCGTCAGCCCTTGATCTTCATCGGCATGCTTGTCTTGTCGGGTGTCTGTCTTCTGCTGGGATTCGACCTCGGTATCCAGACGGCGGCGCTTTTGCTCGCAGTGCTGGGCTTGATGATCCTGATGCCGGACGTGCTGCTGGCGGCCTTCCCGGCCGACATCCTCTCCCGCAAACTTGCGGCCACCGGAATGGGTTTTCTGGCGACATTCACCAGTGCAGCCGGGGTCGTTACCACACCGCTGTCCGGCAAAATCGTCGACATTTTCGATAACTACGGTGCGCTGTTTTTCAGTTTCGCCGTGGCCGCCCTGTTCGGCGCCGTCCTGACCCTTTTCATCCGTGAAAAGCCTTCGGCCCCTTGAATCCCCGACCCCCGGGGTGACATTCACAGTCAGACAATGCGGGCCGGCATACGTCCCGAGGGCATGGCTGGCAGCGTGAACTTACGAGGAAAATCACTGTGAATCCCGGATTGATATTTTTTAATTGACAGGTTGAAATCAAACTGATATATCAATATCGACTTTATGGAATAACAAGGAAATGCGATGCGGCCGCCGCCTTTCAACCCACAAAATCCCAAGCAGCGTGCATACGAAGATCTGCGCTACCGAATTATTACGCATGATTTGAAACCCGGGGAACAGCTCATTGAAAACGCACTGATGACGCATTACGCCATCGGGCGCTCACCGCTGCGGGAGGTGCTGCTGGATCTCCAGCGGGACGCGCTCATCTATCGCGTTCCGCGTTCAGGGACATTTGTCTCCGCCCTGGATGTCCATGAAGTCCGCCAGGCGCTTGAAATCCGGCTGTCCCTGGAGGCCTTTGCCGCGAAACTGGCGGCGGAGCGCATTTCAACGACGGAACAGGCGCGTTTGAAACGCATCCTGCAGCGGGTCGAAGTGCTGCGGAAGCAGGAGGGCGAGGATCTGGACGCCTTGACGCACTGCGAATTCGATTTCCATCGTACGGTTTACAATGCCACAGAAAACCCGAAACTCAGCCACATGCTGCACGAGCTGCACGGCATATCCGCGCGCTTCTGGCATTATCTTATGTTCAGCCGTCAGGAAATTCTGGAGCAGTTTGATGATCTTGCCGCTGTCTACCGTGCCATTGAACAAAAAGATCCACACCGCGCCCGGGAAAGAATGGCGCTGCACATCCAGCATACGATCGACAAGGTCAGGGGTAAAATTGTCTGAGCGATGAACATCAATCCGGACCACATCATAGGCTACATCCGCTCCCTGCCGCCGGAAACGCTGGGCCTGACGGCCGTGGATGACCCCAGAATCATCGACATGACGCCCGGATCCTACAATTTGAACTATCACATCCTGGTCGGCGGGGCCGCGTTCAATTTCCGGGTCAACATCGATCAGCAGAGTGGGTTGGCCAATCAGATCGAACACGAATTCAAAGTGTTGGCCTTCCTGGAGGGTCACGGCATCGCGCCGAAAGGATTCCTTTATGACGACAGCCGCCGGCACTTTGATTTCGACATTCTGATTCAATCCTATCTGGACGGCCCACACCTGCTGTTCAATGCCCGGGATGTAAAAGATGCCGCGGCGCTGCTGGCGGCGCTGCACGCCCTCGATCCCGTGGACAAAGGCTTCACCACATGGCACGATCCCCTGCGGGACACCCAGCGGCTGGTAGCGGCGGATCTAGCGGAATACACCGCCAAAAAAAGCGCTGATCCTGAAAATGTTCACCTGGTGCGCAAAGCGCTGGCGGTCATCGAGAAAAAGGTGGCCGGCACGCATCACCGGTTTGTCCCCGACAGCCTCAACCATACCGACGTGGCCATGGACAATTTTATCCGCACCCGGGATGGTCTGCGGATGGTGGACTGGGAAAAGCCCCGGGTGGATGACTGTACCTATGATCTTGGCTGTTTCCTGTCCAAACCGGTTCAGCTCTGGTGCTCGGAAACGATCCTGGACAACGCGAACGAAGATGCCTTTGTCCGGCATTACGCGGCCTGCCGCGGGCTCGATCCCGATCTCCTGGCGGCCAAAATCGCGCTTCGCGAACCGTTGATTTCACTGCACTGGGTGTTGTGGGGCGGCGGCAAATTGTGCGATCTCAAGGACCGGACGACGTCTCCGGCCCTTTTAGCGGCGCACAGCGCCCACCGCCCACGCTACGAGCGCATTTCACACCCGGCTAACATTAAAGAGATACTGAGGCGTCTGTAACGGCGTCACCGCCGTTTTATTAAAAAAAAACAACACAGGAGGCTATCCATGGCAAGAACAACGGTAATGATGGTGGGAATCGGTGATTTGGGGGGACATGTGCTGGAAATGCTGGTGCGCAGTCCGGTCCCGTTGCGGATCATTACAGCCGACGTAAATGAGGACTGGGGAATCCGCAAAACCAATATTGCCCAGTACGGCGCATCCCAGCTGGGCTTTTATCCCGAACTGGAATTTACCAAAATCGATCTTTACAACATTGACCAGACCGCGGCGCTCATTGCCTCTTATAAGCCGGACATCATTTACAGCGCGGCATCGCTGCAGTCCTGGTGGGTCATCAATACACTGCCCAAAGCGGTCTTCGAAGAGCTGGATGTGGCACGTTTCGGGCCCTGGCTGCCGCAGCACCTGACTCTGGTCCACAAGCTGATGCAGGCCGTCCAGCAGACCGGACTGGATATCAAAGTGATCAATTCGGCCTTCCCGGATGCCGTCAACTGCATTCTGGACAAGGTGGGGCTGGCCCCGGCCATCGGCATCGGCAACGTCGCCAATCCGGTCCCCGCTATCCGCCGTTCCGCGGCTGTGCGCCTGAATCGGCCCCTGCGCGATGTCGAAGTCTTCTTTTTCGCCCAGCACTATGTCAGCCACTACCTGCCGCGCTTCGGGACAACGGGGGGCGCGCCCTATTACCTGAAAGTGGTCGCGGACGGAAATGACGTGACCGGCGAATTGAACATCGACGACGTCTTCGCGGACATCCCAACGCGCTTTCGGCGGGCCGGCGGCCGCGATGGTCAGATCCTGACGGCCTCGTCGGCAGCCGCCATCACCCTGGCAATGGCGCAGGACAGCGGTTGCATCACGCATGCACCGGCCCCCAACGGTCTTCCGGGCGGCTATCCCGTAAGGGTCGACAAAAACGGCGGCCAGGTAATTCTGCCCAAGGGTTTGACGCTTAAAGAAGCGGTTCGCATCAACGAGGAAGGCCAGCGCTGCGACGGCATCGACCGTATCGAAGATGACGGCACGGTCCACTACGCCGAGCAGTCGGCCCAAATCGTCAAAGACATGATCGGCTACGACTGCCGGGTCATGAAACTGGATGAATCCGAGGCCCGCTCTCAAGAGCTGAGCCGCAAGTTCAGCGAATTCGCAGCGCAGTACAAATAACAAGTTTCAGAAACGCGATCACCCTAAAAACCAGGAACCCAACGATCTCAACGAGCCCAATAACCCTTGACCCCTAACTGTTGCGAGATAAAACAATGACGATATCCAAAGCAGCGGTCATGGGCGGCGGCAATGGTTCGCACACCATCGCCGCCGACCTGGCATTGAAGGGCCTGTCCGTAAACCTCTTTGAGATGGAGGCCTTTGCCCGCTCCATGCAGCAGGTGTTCGAAACCGGCGTCATCGAGATGACGGGCGTCGCCGGTGCGGGCAGGGCCCGGCTGAACCGTGTGACCACGGACATCGCCGCCGCCGTGGCCGGCGTGGACGTTGTTTTCGTCCCCCTGCCGGGTTTTGTGGTCCAAACCTATGCCCGGCTGCTGGCGCCGCATCTGACACCGGACCAAATCGTGGTCTTCATGCCCGGCACGCTGGCAGCGCTGGAGTTTCGGGAGGCCTTCCGGGCCGGCGGCGGCGCACCGGATCTCGTGGCCGCCGAAACCGGGGGGCTGCCCTTTGCCACGCGGCTGGTTGCACCGGGAAAAGTCCGAACATTTCACATCCGGGCCGTGTGCGCCCTGGCCGCCATGCCCGGCAATGCCGGGCCGATGGTGCTGCAGAAGCTGGACGGACTCTATCCGTTTCAACTGAAGAAAACGGTTGCTGAAACCGGTTTCGGCCATTTGACGCCGCTGTTGCACCCGGCGGGCAGCCTGTTGAACGCGGGCCGCATCGAGCGCTCCCACGGTGAGTTTTACATGTACGAGGAAGGCATGACGCCCTCTGTTGTGCGGGTAATCGAAGCCGTGGATCGGGAGCGGCTGGCGATCGGCGCCGCGCTGGGCGCACAGCTGCCGACCGGCGTCGACATGATGGTGGAATCCGGCTATGGACCGCGCGGCACGCTGTGGGAATCCCTTAACGGCAGCGCCGGTTTGACACCGGTCAAAGGGCCGGTCGATCTCGACAGCCGCTATGTGACCGAAGACATCCCCTTCGGTCTGGTGGCCTGGGCCGGGATGGGCGACGCCGTCGGCGTTGAAACGCCGGCCATGGACGCCTTGATCACGATCGGCAGCGCCATTATGGGAAAAGACTGCCGGCATACCGGACGCAACCTGGCACGCATGGGCCTTGCCGGCCTGTCGGCGCCGCAGATTAAGGCCTACCTCGAAACCGGACGGCGTTCGGCCGGATAGCGGGCAGTCGGGGGTCAGAGGGCGGAGGGGACAATTATGAATTTGTCGAATAGTCGAATGGTTGATTAGTTGAATTGGTTTAGTTGTAGCATTGGTTGAATGGGAAAACCACATTCGGCCCGCACCCCGGAATCCAGGAAAAGTGGTGACCGCGGTTTAGGGCCTGGTTCTATGGTTGCAATGGCAATGCTCATGAAAAATCGGGCACGTGCAGGCGCACGTTTACGTGTAGGTGCCCGAAGAACGGTCACGGTGGAAAAAAGAGCTGGAACCGCGAAGACGCAAAGAGCGCAAAGAAAAAAACATTTCAGGGGAAATGCCATTTTCCTAAAACCTTGGAGTCCTGCGCGTCTTTGCGGTTTTAACGGCCTGCATCAGACCCGGAAGCCGTATTTCACCGGGTCCTCCGGATCGGTGACGAACTGCTGGATCCCGGTCAGATGGGCCCTTCCGGTGATGATGGGTGCCGCAGCGTCGAAGTCGCCCACTTTCACCGCGCGGACCAGACGGCCCTTGAACCGGGTTCCGATGATGCCCTCGTTGATGAATTCCGTGTTCAGCAAAAGCTTTTCTTTTCCGTAAAGCGCGGCCATGGCGGCGGAAGTGCCGGTGCCGCAGGGTGAGCGGTCCACCTGATTGTCACCGAAGATCACCACATTTTTCGCATAGTGGCGCGTGGAATCGGGCTTTTCGTATATTTCGGTCAACGCCACCGTCTTGATGTGCTTTTCCGTCGGATGGGCAACGGTCAGCTTTTCGTTGACGGCTTCCTTCACCAGCATACCGAAATGCATGAGGCGGCCGACGTTGTCCGGGTGAATGTCGACGCCCAGGGCCTTGGCCGGCGTCATGGCAAAAAAATTCCCGCCAAAGGAAACATCGATGGTGATGCGCCCGACCTCCGGCAGGTCCAGCACCACGTCCCGGGCATACAGAAAGGAAGCCACATTGGAAACAGACACCTCCAGAACGCGTCCGTTTTCAACCCGGGCGTATCCCTTGACCTCTCCGGCCGGTGTGTCAAAAGCGACCACCGTTTCCGGCGCCTGCGCCGGAACGATGCCCATTTCAATCAGCGCCGTGGTGATGCCGATGGTGCCGTGCCCGCACATGTCCAGATAGCCGGTATTGTCGGTAAAAATGATGCCGTAGGCGCTGGTGTCCGTGGTCGGCGGCGTTAAAATGGCGCCGAACATGTCCTTGTGTCCCCGGGGCTCCTGCATCAGCATGCTCCGAAAGTGATCCAAGTTGGCGGCCATAAACGCTTTTTTTTGCGCCATCGTGCATCCTTCAATCACCGGCAGCCCGCTGAATACGATGCGCGTCGGCTCACCCGCGGTGTGCGTGTCGATTGCGGAAACGATGTTGGCAAATCCGGCCATGGTGTTCTCCTTTCCAAAGTATGTTCAGACCCGTTCCGTTTCAAATCACAGCGGTGCAGCGCCGAAATGTGCTTTAATAAACTATTTCCAGCAAAGATTCAAAAGAAAACCCTTCCTGGTTTTGCTCGGTGGATTGCTTTTCAAATTATACCTTGATCTGAAGCGATAAAATAAGATATTATTGAAATTTTTGATAAACAAATTCAGGATCCGGGCACCGTATTGCAGCCCGGCGGTTTTAAAATCCGCTGCAGGGAAAAAGCAGCAGCGGCCGCCGAATGCCGTTGAGAAGGGTCGTCAATGGAACGGGATATAAGCAAATCACAAAGGATTCCCATCTGCGCCGTCGGTATCTGGCTGATCTGGCTTCTGCTGGTCCCGGGACCGGTCCGGGCGCAGGAGCAGGCTTCGGCCGCACCGGTCGTTGTATCCACTGTCCGCCAGGAATGGGTTGCGGAAAATATCGTTCTGATCGGCACCACCGAGGCGGTGCACGCAAGCACGGTAGCGGCTGAAGTCGCGGGGGTGGTGGAAGCCTTTTCCGTACGCGAGGGCGATTATGTTGAAAAGGGCGCCCTGCTGGCCAAACTGGGAGCCACCGACCTCAAGCTGCGGATGAAAGCCGCCAAAGCAGCCCGGGAAAGCATCCGGGCCGGACTTGTTCTGGCCGAAAAAGAACTCGAACGGGTCAAAAGCCTCAAGATCAGCAACAGTGTTGCGGCCAAACAGTACGATGAGGCCTTTTTCAACCACAGCGCGCTGGTTCAGGAACTGCGGCAAAGCGACGCTGAAATAGAGCGCATGGCCTACGAAATCAGCCGCAAGAACGTGACCGCACCGTTTTCAGGATACATTGCCAAGGAATACACTGCGGTGGGGCAGTGGGTGCAAACCGGCGGGCCCATTGTACGCTTGATGGACCTAAGCCGGGTTACCGTCGAAGTCGACGTGCCGGAAAAGATCGTCGTCAAACTGGAGCGGCAAGGCGACGTCTGGGTGCGCATCAGCAGCTTCGAGGATCCACCGCTTTCCGGCGCGGTAAAGGCGATCCTGCCCCAGGGGGACCCCGTCGCCCGCACCTTTCCGGTGCATATTGAAGTGCCCAATGTGGACGGCCGCATCCGCAGCGGCATGGAATCCATCGTGACCTTTGCCGTGGGTGCAAAAAAGCAAGTGCTGGTAGTGGCCAAAGATGCCGTAGTGACATCGGGCGACCAGCGCCTGGTCTACAAGGTAAAAGACGATCAAAGCGTGCCGGTGACCGTGGTCATCACCGGCTACTACGACGGTGACGCCGCGGTCGAAGGCGACCTGGCGCCCGGCGACATGGTCGTTGTGCGCGGCAATGAACGTCTTCGACCCGGCCAGGCCGTGCGGGTGATGACGCCATGAAACTCGTCGACACCGCCATCAACAAACCGGTGACGGTCAGCGTGGGCGCCATTCTGCTCATCCTGTTCGGGTTTCTGTCACTGTTCCGAATCCCCATCCAGTTGACCCCCAATGTCGATCTGCCGGAAATTTCGGTCGAGACCTACTGGGAAGGCGCCAGCCCCCAGGAAGTTGAACGCGAAATCATCGATGTCCAGGAAGAAGAACTGAAGAATCTGGAAGGCCTGGACGAGATGACCAGTGAAAGCCGCGACGGCTATGCCTACATCAACCTGATGTTTAAAATCGGCGTCGACACGGATGAAGCCCTGCTGCGGGTGTCCAACAAGCTGGACCAGGTAAAGCGCTATCCCTTGGAGGTGGAAAAGCCGATCATCAAATCCGGCGGACGGCACGAGCAGTCCATTGCCTGGATGAACCTGCGGGCGCTCGAAGGATACGCAGGGGAACTGAACCGTGAATTCGATTTTATTGAAGACAACGTCAAACCGGCCATGGAACGAATCTCGGGGATTGCCTCCTTCAATATCTACGGCGGCCGCGAGCGTGAACTGCAGGTGATCGTGGATTCCGACGCGCTGGCCTCGCGGCAGATCACGGTTCCCGAATTGATGCAGGCCCTGGATGTTGAAAACAAAAACATCAGCGCCGGTGACTTTGACGACGGCAAACGGCGCTATGTCACCCGGACCGTCGGCGAATTCAAGGATGAAGCCGATGTCGCCCGGGTGATTGTCAAACGGGTCAACGGCATTCCGGTGACCGTCGGCGATGTGGCCGAGGTACGCCTCGGCTTTCAGGACCTGGAAGGCGTGGTAAAAAATCAGGGCCGGCCCACCATCGTGATGAGCGCCGTCCGCGAACCCGGCACCAATGTCCTGACGGTGATGAACCACCTCAAGGCCGAGCTGAAAGCGCTCAACAACGGCATTCTGAAAGATCGGAAGCTGAACATCCAGCAGGTCTATGACGAAACCGGCTACATCTACAGCGCCATCAACCTTGTGAAAAAAAACATCTACCTCGGCGGCGCGCTGGCCATCGGGGTTTTGACCCTGTTTTTGCGCAACGCGGCCAGCACCATCATCATTTCCGTCGCCATCCCCATCAGCGTGATCGGCACCTTTCTGCTCATGACCCTGTTCGGCCGCAACATCAATGTGGTCAGCCTGGCCGGCCTCAGCTTCGCCATCGGTATGGTGGTGGACAATTCCATCGTGGTTTTCGAAAATATTTTCCGTCACCGGGAAATGGGCAAAACCCGTGCCCAGGCGGCCTACGAGGGTACGGTGGAAGTCTGGGGCGCGGTGCTGGCCAGCACGCTGACCACCATTGCCGTGTTTCTGCCCATCGTGTTCGTGGAAGAAGAAGCCGGGCAGCTGTTTCGGGACATCGCCATCGCCATCAGCAGCGCCGTATTGTTGAGCCTTTTGATTTCGATCACCGGCATTCCCACGCTTTCCGCCAAAATCCTGGGTCGTGTCCGGCGTCCGGCCGCCGCCCGCAAACGGCGTTTTACCATCAAATCCATGGCCGGTGGCTTCGTGAACGCCATCGCTTCTTTTGTGCACTGGATGTGCGGCCGCTGGACCTTGCGTTTGGCCGTGGTGGCGACGCTCATCCTGCTGTCCGTGGGGTTTACGCTGGGTTTGATGCCCAAAACCGAGTATCTGCCGCAGGGCAACCGGGAAATGCTGTTCGGCGTACTCATTCCGCCGCCGGGCTACAACATCGAAGAGATGCAGGCTGTCGGCAAGACGGTGGAAGACGGCATTCTGCCCCTGGTGGAGGAAAACGGCGGTGCAGCGGTCGCCGAGCAGCTGGGCGTACCGCCGGTCAAGAATTTCTTTTTTGTCTCTTTCGGGCAGCAGGCTTTCATGGGTGTTGTTTCGGCCGTCCAGGAGCGGGCACATGAACTTTTGCCCATTATTTACGGTACCCTGCGCGAGATTCCCGGCATGATCGCCATTGTGCAGCAGGCCGGTCTTTTTTCCCGCGGCATCGGCAAGGGCCGGTCTATCGAAGTGGAAATCACGGGTCCGGATTTAAACCGCCTCATCGACATCGGCCGGGCGGTTTTCGGCGGCACCCTGCAGGTGATGCCGGACGCCCAGGTACGTCCCATCCCCAGCCTGGATCTCGGCAGCCCGGAAATGCAGATCGTTCCCAACCGCGAACGCCTGACCCGACTGGGCATGAACACATCGGGTCTGGGCCGTACTCTGGACGTGTACGTGGACGGCGCGCGGGCAAGCGGCTTTCGTTTCCAGGGCGAGGAGATCGATCTGGTGGTCAAAAGCCGGGAAACGGAGATCACGCGCACACAGGATCTCGCCCGCCTGCCGATTGTCGCCCCCGGCGGTCAGAAAGTGGACCTGTCGTCCGTGGCCGACGTGCGGCTCACCGAGGGGCCCAGCCAGATCAATCACATTCACTCCGAGCGGTCCATCGTCATTCAAATCATTCCGCCGCAGAATCTGGCGCTGGAAACCGCCATGCAGCGCGTGCAGGAGACGGTCATCCAACCGATCAAAAGCCGCGGCGAACTGGGGATGCAGTACCGCATTGCGGTGGGCGGCACCGCGGATGACCTGACCCGCACACGGCAGGCGCTGATCTGGAATTTCGTGCTGGCCGTTGTCATCAGCTATCTGTTGATGTCCGCCCTTTTTGAAAACTTTTTTTTCCCCCTCATTATCATGTTCAGCGTTCCCCTGGCGGCGGCCGGCGGCTTCGTGGGGCTGTTTCTGCTGAACCGCTTCGTGATCTATCAGCCCCTGGACATTATCACCATGCTCGGTTTTGTCATCCTGGTGGGCATTGTCGTCAACAACGCCATTCTGATCGTTCACCAGAGCATTAACAACATGCGCAGCGGCGGCATGGCGCCCCGGGAGGCGATTGCGGCTTCGGTGCGCACCCGCGTACGCCCGATTTACATGAGCAGCATCACCACGGTGTGCGCCATGATGCCGCTGGTGTTGTCGCCCGGCGCCGGCTCCGAATTCTACCGCGGCCTCGGCAGCGTGGTCGTCGGCGGCATTCTCGTCTCCACGGTGTTCACCCTCTTTTTGATTCCGGCCCTGCTGAGCATGGCGCTGGACACCGCCGCTTTTATTAAAGCGCGGTTGCGGGGTGGAGAGGCGGGTTAGTTTTTGCTCCATTGGAATCCACCTGTGATGATGGCGGTTACATCGTGCTATCCGCTTGTCTGAAACTACGAAATTTTTCAGCCTGTGGTCGTCCTTCGTGCACCTGCACGTGCTCGTGCTCGGTTCTTTGTATTTATCAACGCCGGCCGAAAAGGTCCAACCGCGCTGTGGTTTGTGCCGTCGCCCTTTCTGGATCCCGGCGTGTGCCGGGATGACCGTTA
>Ga0180435_10002647_pt1 | contig 18189 bp, 16 predicted proteins | sample SS_ome_3_FD_132467 | JGI IMG/M metagenome (GOLD analysis project Ga0180435, IMG submission 132467) | Hypersaline lake sediment archaeal communities from the Salton Sea, California, USA - SS_3_S_1 metaG | ecosystem: Environmental > Aquatic > Non-marine Saline and Alkaline > Hypersaline >...
GAAGGCCGCCAGCACAAAAGCGATGGAATTCGGATCTCGCGCGAGTTGTTCGATCAAGGGATGGCGGTCTTCGACTTCCAGCAGAGCTGTGAGCGCGATCTGAATCGCGAAGATGGGGGCGGCCAACAACAGAAACGACACGACGCCAATCGCCGTATCGCGGGGCAGCTTCTCTCGCGACCAACCTAGGTCGTGGCTGCCTGCGCCGTTGCGAAACACCAAATACACAATGGCCGCAATCAATGCGAGTAGTCGACTCGCCGAAACGCAGGCGATCGAGGTCATCCATTGGGTTGTCGATGCCGTTTCGTCAAGGGGCATGGCGACGTTGAATGCCGCGCCGGCGAACAAAACCGCAAAGAACTCGACAACGACAACGATGCCGACTACTGCGAAAACGTCGATTAACCCCCACGGCACAAGTCGACGCGGTTCATGATCGAGGTAGTTTTCGAGGCTACCGTGTTTCGAAGCGAGCGACATCCAGCAACCGAGGCTGCCCAGGACAAGCGCACCGATGAGTAGCAGGAAGACACTAGGCATCATCTTCGGCTGTCTTCCCGCTGAGAATCTTGCTGGCGGCCATCACGTACCCCAGGCCCGATTGAACGGTCGAGATAACCGAGAGCCAAACCGAGGCGATCAGCAACCCGTAGAGCCAGCCCGGTTCGCACCAAACGCCGAACCAGAAAACATCCGGGTATTGGTAAACGCCTTCTGGTTGGCCGTAGTAGGAGTAGTTCAGGGCGAGCAAACTTGCACCGGCCGCCACGCACTGAAAAACCATCTTCAGCTTGCCGGCCATCTTCGCGGAAAAGTCGCCGCCCTGTTCTTCAATGTACGCCCGCAACGCAGTAACTAGCAGTTCACGGGCAACGATGACAACCGCCATCCACCCAAAAACACCAGAAAACTCCTCTGCCGCAAGCAGGATAAACACGCCACAGATGATGAACTTGTCGACGAACGGATCGAAGATCCGCCCGAACTGCGTGACTTGATCGAATTTTCGCGCCCAATATCCGTCCACCCAGTCGGTAGACGCGGCAATGATGAACACCACCAGCGCCGGGATAAAGAGCTTAAATACCATCAACGCGAATACGGCAATCGCCAACACAAGACGAGCCATGGTCAATGCGTTGGGAACGTTCAGTGTTGCCGGCTGGGGCTTGGTCATCTCTCTGTTTCCTTCCCGTTCATTGACTGGAAGCGGTGTCAAAACTGGCGAGCCGGAGGTGTAAGCCTCCGGTTTCCGGCGGTATCCGGGGACTTACGTCCCCCACTCGCCGGTTTTGAAACGCTCTCTACCGCGGCGGACCCACGGCCGCCGCTATTAGATCATAATCGTTGTTGGCCACCACTTCACAGGGGACAACCTGGCCGGTTTGTAGGCTTTCACCCGAGACGATGACAATTGGATCGACGTCGGGGGCGTCAGCGTGAGACCGACCGATCCAGGCATCGGGTTGGTCGGGAATCGGGGCGTCGAGAATCACGTCGATTTGCTTCCCCATCTGCTGGGCCGCGTGCTCGAAGGCGATTTCTTGTTGGATCACCATCAGGTGCGAACGACGCTGCTCGGCGACTTCCGCCGGGACGGCGTTCGGTAACTTCACCGCCGGTGTATCCGGCTCTGGAGAGTACGTGAACACGCCAACCCGCTCGAACCTATGTGATTCGACGAACGACGCCAATTCTTGGAATTGTTCTTCGGTTTCGCCAGGGAAACCGGTAATGAGTGTCGTTCGTAGCGTGAGGTTTGCGATCCGTTTTCGCAGCTTGTCGAGCAGCGATTCAGTTTCGGCCCGAGTTGTCCTCCTAGCCATCCGCCTGAGCATCGTGTCGCTGGCGTGTTGGAGTGGCATGTCGATGTAAGGCACGATCTTGTCGCTGCCGGCGATTCGCTCAACCAAGGCATCGGTCACGTACATCGGGTAAAAATACATGAGCCGAATCCAGTCGAGTCCGTCAACCTGCTCCAACTCGCCGAGCAAGTCCGTCAACCTCGATTCGCCGTAGAGATCTCGCCCGTAGTAGGTGGTGTCTTGCGCCACGATGATCAACTCACGGACACCGTCGGCGGCCAATTCCTCGGCTTCACGCCGCACTTCTTCGATCGGCTTGCTGACGTGCTTGCCGCGCATCATGGGAATTGCACAAAACGTACAGAGCCGATCGCAGCCTTCGGAGATTTTGAGGTAGGCGAAGTGTCGCGGCGTTACTCGCAGCCGGCTTCGATCCTCGAAGGCCGTCACGGGGGCGGGGCGAAAAACCGACCGCTGTTCATCAAGATTTCCCAACAAGCGGTCGGCAACGCGCGTGATCTCTTCGCGGCCAAAAACTCCAACCACATGATCGACCTCGGGGAAATCCGCTAAGAGAGAGTCTTTTTGCCGTTCGGCCAGGCACCCCGCCACCACGACACCGCGGGTGTCACCGCGGCGTTTCACATCGAGCATTTCCTCGATAACGCCACACGACTCCTGCCGGGCAGACTCAATGAATCCGCACGTATTGATCACCACGAAATCGGCGCCCGCCGGTTCCTGCACCAACCGGTAGCCGCCAACATCGAGCAGGCCGAGCATCCGTTCACTATCGATTAGGTTTTTGGGGCAGCCGAGACTAACGAATGCGTAAGTCCCCTTCAACTCGCCGGTCGTATCGGCGTCGAGAGTTAGATCGGGTTGGTTATCGATAATCGGCAGGTCGGTCATTTGGTTGCGATGGCGTCGTCGAATTCCGAGAAACAGTTTCTGATTGTACGATGGACGTTCTTGTCCGTCGATTCCGCCGAGGCTGCGCTCACTGCGACGGGTTGGAAAACCCATCGTACAGAATTAGGACGACGCGTGCGACCTCGCTACGGCGACCGGGCGCGTTTCACGGCAGTTCGTTCAGCAGCGCGTCGAGCATGTATGGCTTGGAGACAACGGCGGTCGCTCCCGCCGCAAGAGCTTGCGTGCGATCGTGATGCCGGGGGAAGTGAAGCAAGGCAACGAGGATCTTGGTTTTCAGTTCATTGTGAAGCTGTGCAATCTCACGCGGGCCGCTGCCGGCGTAGGTCTCACTCCAAATGGCTGCGTCTGCGCCTCGAACGGTGACCGGTTCTCCTGGTGGAACAGCGACGACAGAATACCCCACACCGCGACAGGCGTCGGCCAATGCATCGAAATCGCTGTATCCGGCCGAACGAATGGCAATCAGACCGGTTCGTGTTTCAAGCCGCATGTCGGCTAGTTGGTCCAGCCGTTCGTCTGCTGTCAACGTTGTCGGCAACCCCCAAGAAGGACACTTGTCGGCCCCAATTCGGTTCAAGTCGTTTGCCAGTGACGCCTCGAACTGATGCCAGTAGACTCGCGGCACGCCCGGCCATGGGTGGCCGGTGCGAACTTCCCCTTCGCACCAACTACCCAGCAGCGCCACGAGTGGCGTGAGCGGCCAGCGGCGGCGTAGCTCGTCGACGTCGCCGGCAGCGATTCGGCCCCGTCGAGACTGAACGAGCGCGACCACATCGGCGGCAGGCAACACGTCGGGGGATGCAAGTGCTTCCCGAACTGAACCGATCTTGGAAACCTCGACGTGCCGCTTGGATGAGCGCATCAGCGGCGCAAACTCGGGTGTCGTGGTGTCGCCGATGAAAAGCAACCTCACCCTGCTATCTCCCGTTCACGAGCAACGATGATATTGCGGACTTCCTCGGCATCGGCAGCAACGCGCAGCTCATGTAGCGCAGCGTCGTTCGAGATCAGGCGGGCGAGTCGCGCAAGCACCCGAAGATGTCGGCGGTCGTCCATCGAGCAGATCAGGAAGAATAGATCGGTAAGGCCGCCACCGGCTGCACCGAATGGAACTCCGCCATCAACACGTCCCAATGCGATCAGCGGCCCACCAAGAATGCTAGGCAGTGGACGCCGCGGGTGCAACAGCGCAACCCCATTGTCGAGAGCGGTGGGACTCATATCTTCGCGAGTACGAATCGCCTCGCTCATCTTGACAGGGTCCCATAATAGACCGGTGCTGACGGCGACCTCCGTCATGGCAGTGATGACCTTGGCTCGGGTGCGAGCCCGCAATGGAATCGCGACGGCCTCGATCGGCATCTTGGCGGCCAGCGAAACCTCTTCATCGTCGTGCTGAGCGGCTCGTTCAAGCGCGTTTTCCATTTGTGCAAGTTCGTCGTCGTCGGCGAGCCCCATGCGATTTTCCAACCAGTGGTGGATTTCAGCTTCTGAGAAGCGCCACTCACCGCCGACTCGACGTCCGGGGATTCTTTCGCGATTGGCGAGTTTCTCCACCTGTTGCAGTGTCAAGTGAAGGTAGTCGGCCAATTCTTTGATGTCAAAGTCCTTCGGGGCCATATTGATTCAATGCGGGTTTGGTGTGAGGGCGGGAAAAACCGAGTTAACAAGGTCACCCCATTTTGCGCGTTTTTGCCGGGTTTTGCTAGCGTGAAAAGTTACCTTGACACCGTCGGCACGATGTCTGATCATGCTTGTGACGTTGGATGGAGCGGCTCGACCCAAAGCCGCATGACCCGACCTGCCAAAGTTCGGCCGCAGGATGGAAACGCGGCCAATTGACCCAAAGCTTTGGCGAAAACCACAATTCGAACACGCTGCGTGTTTGGCAAGGAGGCCTCGACGCATGCACTCTACGCTTGAGCAAGCGCGCGGAATCTCGCTCCGCGACGTTTTACCCGGTGGCAACTTCATTCGCTCCGCTGACCCCCTGATCACCTCGTGTACGAGCGACTGGCACACGGTATTGCCGGGCGACTTGTACGCCGCGTTGGTCGATCGCCACGGCGATGGCCACGAGCACGCCGCCAAAGCCGTGCAGCGCGGAGCTGCGGCCGTGTTGGCAGAGCGGCTTTTGCCGGTCAACGCCCCGCAGTGCATCGTGCCAAACGCTCAGGAGGCTTACGGTCGTGTTTGTCAGGCATTGGCCGGCAATCCCAGCCGGCGGATGCGAGTTATCGGCGTAACCGGCACGAGCGGCAAAACGACGGTCGCGATACTGGTGGCCTCGGTCCTCAAGGCGGCCGGCGCGACGCCCGGCTCGCTGTCGTCGCTCGGCTATTGTGACGCCGTGAAGATCGCAAGCGCAAAAGCGGCCACGCCCCCAGCCGCCGATCTGGCTCGTTGGCTTGCCAGCATGGAAGCCAACGGTTGCACTCACGCCGTGGTCGAGCTTTCCAGTGAAGGGCTCGCCGAGTATCGCTGTGCCGGCGTGGAACTTGACGCCGCGGTCGTCACCAACATCCGCCGCGACCACCTCGACCTACATGGATCGGTTGCCAACTATCGAGCCATCAAGTCCCGCATCTTGCAGCACCTTCGGCCCGACGGGTTCAGCGTGCTCAATGCCGATGACCCCGGCTGCAAACAACTGATTGCAAATATCGAACATCCCGTCATCACCGTCGGCAACGATTATTCTGCCGAACTCAGTGCCACGGTCGTCGAATTACAGAAGAGCGAACAGACGTTTTTGCTGCACGCTGGCGAGGACTCGATTCCCGTGCGCACCGCAATGATCGGGCAACACCATGTTGCCAACTGCCTTTCGGCGGCAGCCGTCGGATTGGTTTACGGAATCGATCTGCCGACGATCGTTCGTGGTATCGAAGACGCTGGACACATTCCCGGGCGGATGGAGCGAGTCGAGTGCGGTCAGTCTTTCGGCACGTTCCTCGATATCGCCAACTCGCCGGAAAGCCTGGCTCAGTCGCTCAAAACGTTGCGCAGTGTGACACACGGTCGCGTTGTGTGCGTCTTTGACGCTCACGGCGGCAAAAACAATCCGCAACGTCAAACCCTCGGCCGCACCGTCGAGCGGATGGCGGACCTGGGGATCATTACGAACAACGACGCAGGCGACCCGCAGCCGCTCCAGGCGATTCATGATGTGCTGGATGGCTACCGAGATCCCGAACGGGCGCATGTGTCGCCAAATCGCCAGGAAGCAATTCGCTGGGCATTGGGCGGGGCTCGCCCCGGCGACACGGTACTGATCGCCGGCACGGGCGACGCTGGTTCGACCAGCGTCCTGGATGACGACCGGGAGACCGCCCGCGAGTTCCTTTACAGTCTGGAACCGGCGCAGACAAACTGGTATCCGCCATTTTCGCACCTGAAACTTCATCAGGGATAGACGTGCCAGCAATCTGCCTCAGCGAGCTGACCGAGATGACGGGTGGTCGACTGCGGCTGGCGCAGATGCCTCCGGTCGGTGGCGAGCATGAACCGGTCGGGGCGATCGTCACCGAATTGGACGATGTACAACTTGGCGACCTTTATTGGCCGCTGGCTTCGCTGGCCGGTGGCAGTCAGTTTTCTGTGGAAGCGGCGTTTGCCCGCGGTGCGTCGGGGGCCGTCGTCAGCGGGCGACGGGTCGAGCCATGGCCCGGCACATTCGTGATCGAGACCGATGATCCCGCTTTGGCCCTGTGGCAATTGGCAGGGGCATTGCGACCGCGTATCGAGACTCCGTTGATCGCGATCACCGGCAGCCTGGGAAAGACAACCGCGGCTGAACTGCTGCGGGCTGTGCTTGGCGAACCGGGGGCGTCGAAACTGAAAACACGTTCACGGCACGATCGCTCCGGCGCCTGCTTGAACCTACTTCAGTCGTCAGGAAACGATGCGCCGGCGGTCATCGAGGTCGATGGCAATGGATCGGACGACCTTACCCCGTTGGCCAGACTACTGCGTCCCGACGCAGTAATCGTCACCACGTCGATCGACCCGCAGATCAATTGCTGCACCGACTCTGTCGGCACAGCTCGTCACATCGACGACCTATCAAGCAGCGTCAACACGAACGGCAAGCTAGTGCTCAACGGTGACGAGCCACAATTAAGACAACTCTCAGCGGGGAGCCACGCCGAGACCGTCTGGTTTGGCCAGAACCCACAATGCGAATTCGTTGCCGACGAGGTCGGTTGCGATCACGGCCGACTCCACTTTCGTATCGAGCAGACGACGATCAACACTCGATTGTTCGGGCGACATCAACTGCATTCCGTACTCGCGGCGTATGCGGCCGGTCGAATCTTCGATCGACCGAAGCGGGAAGTCATCGAGGCGATCGAAGCATTTAAGCCGCTCCCCGGCCGATGCAATGCCGCCGTCGCTGGAGAGCTGACAATCGTCGACGACACCACGCACGCTGGGCCAGCATCTGTCGTGGCTGCAAGCCGTGCTCTGCGAGAGTTTCGCGGTGAGGGGCGAAAGCTGGTTGCGATGGGGGATGCTGATTGCGACGGCGTGGCAGCACCGCGAATACACGGACAAGTCGGCGAAGAAATCGTGAACCTTGCCAAGCCGAATCTGCTGTTCGTCTGCGGTTCCAGTCAAGAGCATATCGCCGCCGGCGCCCGTCGTGCCGGCATGCCGAATTGCAATATTTACAAAGCCGAGAATTCGCTCGAACTGATCCCCGCTCTTTTCGAAATGGTTCGTGCAAAAGATGTGGTTTTGGTAAAAGGTTGGCCTTCATCCGAAATGCAATTTATTGTACAAGCCCTCAAACAACAAAACGTGTCTGCGGCCGCGTAACAAGAGCCGTAGGTCCTGGCCCACCACAAACGAAATACCAAGCAGTTCTCAAAGACGTTGCCGTCAGCGTTGGATTTGCGGGAATCTGTCGCTACCCTCCCCTGGGTTGGAGCACACGACTTGCCGACAAGGCGGAATCTGGGTCATCCGCCTCGGTAAGAGCTTCACGGCAATGTCTGGACTGAGCGTCGGAGCGGCCTCACCACCGCTCCGACGCCAGGGAACACCCCAAGCCCGGGCGTGCAATTCGCACCCCGGGCTTTGCAAGTTCCTGCGGTTGTTTGGGATTCGAGTATGGCTATGAATCCTTACGAATCCGGCAAGGAAGATGCATCTGGTTCGAAAACCCGCGCAAATCGGTGGCTGATCTGGTCGGGGATTGCATCGCTCGCATTGGCTGCCACATGTCTCCTGCTCACTGTTGTTGGCATGGTGTTGGCGTTCCGTTCGATCGCAACCTCCACCACAACGACGCCAAGTCCATCTGACTTGGCGCAGGGCATCAGCGTGGCGTCGCTGCCGTCAATTGCTGTCGTTCCGTTTGGCATTCTTGGAATCGTTCTGCTCATCGCTGGAGTTGTTTTTCGCAAGCCTGTCGATCGTGATGATGCGCGACGGTAGGGCAGGGTGCCGTGCTTGCACGCGCGAACACCCGAAGTCGAACCTGGGACGATGGGCCTCTTGATTCACGGCAGGGTCTTTCGTGAGCGGTGTGGCGCTAGCCACCGGTTTTGTGTGAAAAGACGTCGCTCCACCGGGACCGGCGGCTAGCGCCGTGCCGCTCACTCATCCGAAATGCGAGTCGCGCGGTGAACTGTTACCGGCAGTCGTAACCATACCGTTTGAAATACGGCCGCCATCGGTCGCAAACCAGTTGTTTCACTTCGTCGGTTGGTTCGTATTCACGCTTCTGGTAGTCCGCACGTTGCGCGACGTACTCGCTGATCGCATCGCTGGCGTTCCTGAACTCGCCGAGGTCGAGTTGCTCGTAGAGGGCTTTCATCTGCCCCGGGATGTCGGCGACCAGTTCCTCGAATCGAACGTCTATCAGGTGACCTTCGGGGACAAGTCGCCGCGTCGCTTCGAGACGTTCGTGCATGTGTGAAAACGTCGCCAGCACATATCCTTCAAGCCCCTCGAAACGCGGTTTTTGATAACCATTCGTCGCGTAGAAGCTCTTCCAGAGCCGCAACGTCGAGAGGAAGACATGCACGGGGTTGCGCACCACGTTGATGAATCTAGCGTTTGGGAACATCTCGATCAGCGTCGGTAGTCGAAATGTGTGCGTGGGAGACTTGATGACCGGCTTGCCCGGATTCTTGTAGACCACCTGCTTGAGAAACGTGATCAGACCGCGCCGCCAGCGTCGCCGCTCCCTTTCCGACAGGCCATCGAGCGTCAGGTATTCCTGGTTCTGTGGAGGACGGTTCGGAAAGGCGATTGTCGCGTAGGGGCTGGGGACGCCCATATTCAGGAGCGCGAATTCATCTTCCTGTGGTAGTTCCCACGACATCGACATGCTGTCGAAGGGGCGTGTGGCAGGCAGCGTAAAACGCGACCATCCCTTCAGGAGCCGCTCGCTGAAAGGGAAATGCGTCGGCAGGAAACACTGAAACGTGGTCGGACAGGTGTGCCTTGGGTCGAGCGACAACAGTTCGTGCAGCAGCGTCGTGCCGGTTCGCCAATGGCCGATGACGATAATCGGATCGGCTGGCAATTCGGACTTTTTGATTCCGCGCGAGCAGAAGATAGAGTTGGCCAGGCGAAAACTGATGCCGAGTGACGCGATTGCCAAGTCGATGCCGCATTCCAGCCAGCAGGATGGCGAAACTTGAAATCGGTTGTCTTTGAGAATCCGCAGCAAAGCAAAGAGGTCGCAACCCGTCCAAATCCCCGCTTGATTCCACGGCGGTTTTTTCAACTGGCTGTCCTCTTCGCGCGACATGGATCGTCCGGTTACGAAACTTAGGAAAGGAGGCATGAGTTTCGCAGTCGCAAAAATGTAAGTGACTGCGTTACTCGTGATTGTGGTCAAACAGTTTACAACATACGTGAACATGTCTAAACTAGGGCGGAAATCAGAACTTCCGGCGCGGCTTCAAAACGCCCTCACTTCGAGAAGCATCAAGAGATTGGATCCGATGAGTAGCACTTTCGTCCAGCGAGATCGATTACTTGAACACGTCAAGAAGGCGTCTGGAAACGGGTCATCGTGGCGCAATCGTATGCCACGCCAGAATGCAATACGTCAACTGAAAGACCGCATCCTCGACGACCGTGTGACGCAGTTGGCGCTGAAATTCATCCGGCGATATGAGGACAGTCATCTGAAAGACGTGTGGGTCGATTCGATGGACGACCAGCGGCGGATGACGATGCTCGGTCGCGAAGTGGTCAATTTCGGCTCAGATAGCTTGCTCGGTCTGGATTGGCACCCGAAAGTTCAGCAGGCGATCAAGGATGCCCTTCCTGTTTGGGGAACGCACAACGGTACATCGCGCGCGTTTACCAGTGTTGCCCTCTGCGAAGAGGCCGAACGGAAACTCGCCAAGTGGCTTGGTGTCGAGGCGACGTTGATCTTTCCTAGCGTGACCTTGGCAAACATGGGCTTGCTGCCGGGCATTGCGCGCAAGAACGATCTTTTGGTCGTCGATCGCACGTCGCACGAAACGTTGCACGAAGCTTCCAAGGTAGCCGCCGCCGAGGGCGCGACAATCCGCGAGCTGAACCCGTGTTGCCCCGACGAACTGCGCAGCATCCTCAAACGCGAAGACTATGAATACTGCGTGCTGGCGGTCGACGGCGTCTACAGCATGTCGGGCGGAGTTCCGCCGCTGAAGGAACTGAACGACGTAGTGCGCGAATTCGGCGGCATCATGTACTGCGACGATGCTCACGGCACGGCCGTCGTGGGACCCAAAGGTCGCGGAGCGTGCTATGAGGCGCTCGGCACTCTCGATGAAGTCCTGATGATCGGCTCGCTCTCGAAGGCGTTTTCATGTTTGGGGGCGTTCGTCACCTGCGATCTTGAGTTGCAGGAGTTCCTGAAGTTTTGTTCGAGCACGTTTACGTTCGGTGGCCCCGTGCCGCCGCCGTACTTGGCGGGCGTTTGTGCCGTCTGCGATCTCATCGAAACACCCGAGTACGACGAGACCGTTGGCCGGCTCCGCAGTCGCATGGACCAACTGATGACCGGCTTGCGTTCGATCGATGTGAAGATGGCCGGCGGCGTGGGGGCGGTCGCCAGCATTACCGTTGGCGATATCGAGAAGACGTTTCTCGCAGGCAAGTTCATGTTTGACCGCGGGTTTTACGTGCAGTCGGCAACCTACCCGGCCGTGCCGATCATGAGCGGCATCTTGCGGATACAGGTTAACGCCAACCACTCGGAGCAAGCGATCGACGAATTGCTCAACGCTTTCGCCGACCTGAAAACGGAGTACAACCTGCCGGCAGCGTGAGAAGGGGGACAGCGATGGCGATTGGGATCGAACCGACGGTGGACTACGCGTTCAAGCGGATGTTGGGGAGTGCTGATCACACAGCCGTTACTATCCACTTCCTCAATGCGGTGCTAACTCCCACACCGCCCATCGTCGAAGTCGAGTTGCTTAATCCATTCCTGGAAAAGGATGCCGAAGACGGAAAACTGGCCGTTCTCGACGTGCGTGCTCGGGATGATCAGGGGCGTTGGTTGAATGTCGCGATTGACAGAGCGGGAAGTGAGCGACCAACTGCTGGATGCTCCTTTCGTCGAGGCTGCGGGAGTGCTGAATATGATTGCCAGAACACCGAAGGAACGAGAGTTGTACGATGCTCGGTTGAAACAGGCCCGGGACGAGGAAGCGCGGTTGCAGGGGGCGATCCAGAAAGGACGGGAAGAAGGCCGGGAAGAAGGGGAGGCATTCGGTGAAGTGTTGGGGCAGGTCCAGCTCTTGCAGCAGTTGCTGGGCGATCCGCCAACTCCAGCTGAACAGCTTCGGCAACAACCGCTCTTGTCGCTGAGGGAGTTGACCGAAACGCTTCAACTGCGATTACGCAGTCGTGATGCCGACTGAAATCTTACTGGTTACTTTCGAGTTGCTTCCGCCTTGTCTTGCAATCGCACAACTGGGAGGACTTCAAAATGACGTCGAAGCTGGGCGTTGTCTTTTTGGGCTATTGGGTTTTGATTTGTTCTGGGTGTGCTCTCGACACGCTGAAGCATCCCTTGGTCGATCCAGCGGAAGCGAAACCCATGCCCGAACTGTATGGGGTTTATCGAACCACTGAGTTCAAGGAGGGATTCCTGAACTATGTCCATGTCGCCACCGCCGGTGGCGACTACCCCCCAGGATTTCTACGAGGGGTCTTGGTTGGCCAGCCGAGAGATCCCAAAACTCCCGTTACCGTCCGAGGGTTCGTGGGGTTCATCGAACCGCTCGGTCGCTATCACATATTGCACTGCCCGTTCCCACAAGAAGGAGTCTTGGAAGACCAACCCAAGATCTCGTCCCCTCCGAATTGGAAGCGGCAGGACGTCACCGGGTATATGGCAATTCGACTCGAGATTGGCAAGGAATCGGTTGAAGCGTCTGGATTGAATCGCGAATTCATCGTCAATCAGATTCGCTCGGGAAAACTGGCGGGCGAAGTGCATATGGGAGAGCACCCGAAAACCGGCGAGCCGCGCGTCTCCAACGTTTCGATCACCGCGAAACAGAAAGAGCTACGTGCGTTCTTCGAGAAACACATGGATGCCGGTTTGTTTCAAGAAACATCACAAACCTACCGGCGGATCTAATGACGCCTACGTATACGACCGCAACTCACCCGTCCGGCGGATGTCGAGCGTGGCGCAGTGGAAGGAACCCAAAAACGGGTGGTAGCTCTCGAACGGGCAGGGGATGGGCGTGAATCCCCAGCCCTTGAGCGCTTGTATCATCGGTTCCTGGCGTTCTTCGCAGATGATGCGGTTGTCGCCGATCGCCAGCATGTTCATGTTCGCCCACTTGCTCATCAGACGAATCTCTTCGCGGTCGGGTTCCACCGGCCGAGGGGCCGGCAGCAAGTCCCAATCCTTGAACGCCGCCGGGAAATTGTCGACATCGACCCAGTCTGGATTGATCAGCATCTTGCCGGGCGCAAGTGGCATCACTGTGGTGTCAATGTGCATCGCCTGCGGCGATCGTGACTGAATCGCGTGAACGCGGTACTCGTCGCCGAGGTGCCGCTGCAGCCAATCGATGCCGATCTGGTTGGTAACGTGGCTCTTCTGGCCGATGATATCCCGCCCACACCGGACGAAGTCGGCGGCGTCGAAGGCCGGTTCGAATTCGGTCAGCACGTATTCGATGTTCTCATCGCCGGTTTCGCGCGATTGAAAACCGGGCTTGTACAATTCGTCCGTCAGTTGGGGTCTGGGGGCAGACACCCAACGAGCGCCGGCCCGAAAATACTCCTTGAACAATGACCGGAAAGCCCAAGCCTCGAAAAACCGGCTGCGGTCGGCCATCGGCGTTTCGATGATCTGATCGCCAACCACGATGAACGGGTCACGCGGGTTGGCGGAACTGGCGCCACTCGGCGCCTTCCACGTTGGGCTGCGAAACGGCAGCGAGTAGTCGACCAGGTCTGGACGTCGCACCGTCACTCCCTCGGATTCGAGGATGTGGATGAACTGGTTCAAGTCACGGTCGGCCGCCTCAATCATCTCTTGTGGATAGGGGAAACCACCAAGCGACATGATCTCGCTCAGCACATCTTCATCGCCGAGCGGAAACGTATGGCGATTGATCAGTTGCGCGTCGGGGAGCATGGCCTCTTCCAGGCGGCCCACGATCACCTCTTCCAGCGGATCCCACTCATTGTGGGAGTTGACGGGACAAGCAGCGGTTTCGTTCACGGAGAGTTCCTCAAAGCAGCCGACTCGCAACGCAAGGCAGGGTCGGCGGGAATCTTTAGTTGTCAGTTGTTGGCGAAATCGGCGTCGTCTCCACGGCCGGTGTCTGCGTGTCATCATGGGTCAGTCGCAGACCAACAACGCCGACGAGAATCAAGCAAATACACGCAATTCGCAGCGGATGGGCCGACTCCTGAAATAGTAAAATGCCGACGACCAATGCACCGGCCGCACCCGCGCCCGTCCAGACGGCGTAGCACGTGCCTACGGGCAGCGTCCTCGTCGCTTGCGCAAGCAGAATGAAACTGGGGATACTCGCCACAATCGTGAAGATCGCCGGCCAAACCTTCGTCAGGCCGTCCGAGTATTTCATGCCCGCGATCCAGGTGATCTCGAATACGCAGGCCAGCGCCAGGAAGATCCAACCCATGGCATGTCCTTTCAGTCTCAACAGGCAAATGACACGGCAAGTCGGCGTCGTTGCATCATGGCTGTGAAGCGTGCCCCTTTGCGATCGACGTCCACGATATTGTCGATTGGTCGGTGCTGACGGGCCGGCCAAAGATCTCCACCGTGCACGAGTCACCATTGAGCGTCGCTGCCGTTTGCAACACAACCTGTTCAGCACGCAATTCGCGGACCGGAGTCACTATCTCAAAGGAGTCGACGTTCACCTCCTCAGAATCGCTCGCTACCGTCGCTGCCGCCGAGACAATCGCCTTCAACGAATCCTCTGCGGCCAACGAAGAGATCGGTCGCGTCGTGGATGGCGGTTCCTGCACGTCCCAATGGGCTTCGAAGAGGATCGCGTCGGGATCGATCGCCGAGTGGATGCGACGCCCCAACAGCGGATGCCCCGCCGCTCGATCTTGTTCATTCGTCAAGTCATTGGCGAGCATCGTGCTCGTTGGCTCAATCCAGAATCGTTTTCGTTGAAACGGATAGGCGGGCAACTCAACCCTTGATAGCCCGAAGCCGCGATCGACTTCCTCAAACTGAATCGAAACACCGCGTACAAACATCTGGGCGAGCGCGGCATGAAGTCCCGTCCAGAGGTCTTGATGCCCGTTCGAACCCCGCAAAAACACTTGTTCTTCGTCCAGGTGCGGGAGGAGTTCCGACCAGGCCTCTGGGCGCCCCCCGATCTGCAAGAGAATCTCGACACCCGATTCCTTGAACGCTCCGGCGAGGGCTTCTTCGCGGCCAGGATCGCCCGCGGCAAAGCCGATCAGGTCGGCGGCGGTAGATGATTCGGAGTTAATCTCCCCGCTCACTGCTGAAACCAGTTCGATCTCGCTCTTGTGGAGAATTACTGACTGGGCGCGTGCGGACCGATCGGCGGAGGCGGTCGCGATCAACCGCACGGCATCCGTCAATGAGAGCGCTTTGGCAACGCACGCGGCAGTCAACTCGCCCAGGCCTTGCCCACAAACGGCGGCGGGTTCGACTCCCCATTGCTTCCACAAGGTTGCCATCGCGAAATCAACGGCGAACCCGGCCAATGTGGAATCGACAACGGCATCGCGCGGCCCATCGTCGAGCGATTTCAGCGGGTCGTCGCCCGTTGTCTTGCGGATCGCAACTCGACACTCCATCAGCGCCTTCTGAAATCCCGGCTTGATTGCACACAAACGGGCGATGGCGTCGAGTCGAACCAGCTGGCAACCATCAAACAGAAACGCTAGTCTTGGTCGTGCACCAGTGGCAACCGTGCCACGTCGCCCCGAGGGAGCGATCTCTCCTGCCGCGACAGCAGCCAACGCTTGCTGCGCCAAATCGCGCGATTGTACAGTGCATGCGAATCGATGTGGCAGTCTCGGGCGACCGACCGCCGCCGTATGGCAGACATCAGCTAATCGTTGGTCGGGATGCTTGTCAAGCTGTCGTTGGTACTCTGCTGCCATCTCGCGCAAGGCCGGTTCCGTCTTCGCCGAGAGAGTCAGCAAGTGAGATGTGCGATCGCTGGGGGCCGGGGGCGACAGCTCCGGGGCTTGTTCCAGCACGAGGAAAGCATTCGTACCGCCAATTCCCAAAGCGTTGACCGCCGCCAATCGGGGCAACGCATCGGTCGGCCAATCACGGCATTGCGTGTTCACGAAGAACGGCGTTTTGTCGAATCGAATGCGGGGGTTGGGTGTTTCGAAGTGCAGCGTGGGAGGAATAACCCCGTGCTTGAGCGCCAATATCGCCTTCAATAAACCTGCAACTCCAGACGCCGAATCGAGATGGCCGACGTTCGTCTTCACCGAGCCGAGCGCGCAGAAGCAACGTCGATCGGTACCCGATCGAAAAGCCCGAGTTAGCGCCATCACCTCCACAGGATCGCCGATCATTGTTGCCGTACCGTGCGCTTCGACGAACCCGATGTGTTGCGGCTGAACATCAGCGATGGCCAGGGCTTCCACCATTGAACGCAATTGCCCTTCAGCGCTTGACGACCAGAAGCTGGTTTTTTGCGCCCCGTCGTTGTTGATCGCCGACCCTCGGATCACCGCATGAATCACGTCGCGATCGGCGATGGCCCGGTCGAGTGTCTTCAATGCAACAACGCCAACGCCGCTGCCGAACAACGTGCCATCCGCGCGTGCGTCGAATGCGCGACAGTAGCCCGTCGGCGAAAGGATCGCGTTGCTACGACTCGAATAGCCACTGACCTGGGGAATTCGAACGGTAACTCCGCCGGCCAACGCGATGTCTGATTCGCCAAACAGCAGGCTCTGGCACGCTAAGTGAACCGACACCAGCGACGTGGAGCACGCTGTCTGCACATTAATGCTGGGGCCACGAAGATTTAGTTTGTAGGAGACACGCGTCGCCAGGTAATCCTTGTCGTTACCGATGTGTTCACGGCTGGCGGAGGACCGAAACAACTTTTGATTGACGTGGTGTTCCGACGCCAAGTACGATCCCATCGAGGGTCCGGAGCCGGCGAACACGCCAATCGCACCGGGGTATCCCTCGCCGGCGTATCCCGCCGACTCAAGTGCCTCGTAGGCACATTGCAGGAAGAGCCGATGTTGGGGATCGGTGACCGTTGCCTCCTTGGGCGAAAAGTCGAAGAACTTGGCGTCGAAAAGATCGATACCGTCAAGCATCGGCGCCGCTTTGACGTAATCGGCACAGGCCAAGAGTTGCGGTGATACACCCGCCGCGAGCAGTTCTTCGTCCGAAAACCGCGAGATCGACTCAACGCCCGATGAGAGATTAGACCAAAACTGCTGGAGGTTTTCAGAACCAGGGAAACGCCCCGCCATCCCGATAACGGCCACCGCGTTTTCGTGATCAGCCGCAGGTTTGTGCATCGGGAGGTCGTCGCAGGGGCCGGGAGTCTTTTTCGAGGAATCTACATACTATAGGGTTTGTCGGTTCAGCGAAAAAGACTCCCGCCCCCTGTTTCGACAACAATTTGCCGTGCCTACTGCGTCAGAGGCGTGCTCGGCCGTGTGCGGCGACGTCGGGCGGCGGCGCGTTGCCGCCCCTGTTCGACCTGCGGATCGACGGCGCCCTCGTCAACCCGGCGCGTCTCCGTCGAAAGTGCTTTTTCGAAGGCGCCGACCAGATCGTCGACAGTGCGGACACTGGTGACGGCCACCAACTCGGAAAAGGGATCGGCCCCCAACGTGCCTTCAAGCACAGCGAGAATGCGAGCCATGCTCAAGGAGCGAAACCCAAGATCGTCGACCAGCCTTTCGTTGCCGGTCAAATCGCCGATATCGAGAGACTCTTCTTCAGCGCACGTTTGCAGAACATCGTACACTGTTTCCCTGACCTGACTCATGCTTCGTCGCCTTTCTATTCTCTTGTGTCGTCGCTTCAGCAGGTTAATCCGCCGTCGACAACCATTGTTTGTCCCGTGATGAACGCCGCCTCGTTCGACATCAAAAAGCGAACCACGCCCAACATGTCCTCTGTTTCGCCTAAACGCCGCAGCGCCGTCTGCCGAACGATCCACGCCTTTTGCCGTTCGGTAAGTCCCTCGGTCATAGCGCTCTCAAAGTAACCAGGCGCGATGGCGTTGACGCGGATACCCATCGGCCCAACCTCGCGCGCAAGGCTGCGCGTGAGGCCATCGAGTGCCGCTTTCGTCGCGCTATAAACGCTGACACCCGAAAACCCACGGATCCCGTTGACTGAGGTAACGTTGATGATGCATCCCGACTGTTCTCGCAACATACTCTTGAGGCACGTGCGCGTCAGTTGTAGGGCAGCCTCCAGATTCAAGCTCACGCCAAGATGCACATCATCGTCGCGCATCGTCGAAAGCATGCCGTCGACGCCGACGCCGGCGTTGTTGATGAGCACTTCGATCGGTCCGAATCGCTCTTCTATTTCACGGACGAATTGGCGCACGCCATCAAAGTCACAGCCGTCCAAACTGCGCCAAACGAATCGATTGCCATCGGGATCGGCTTGTGTTTGTTCTTGAACAAAATCGGTGGAGGATCGGCTGAAGGTTGCAACCCGATGGCCGGCTTGCAGCAAGTCCTTGGCAATCGCGCAGCCCAGCCCTCGACTACCACCGCTGATCAGAATTACTTTGCTCGTTTCGGACATCGACCGCCAACACTCAGACGCAAACAAAACACATCAATTAAACGGCTACCAAAGTCGGTAGCGTCAAAAAAACAGATCCGTCGCCAACGCTTCAATATTGAGTGACTTGCATGTCACAAGAGCTACCCAAAAAAAGCAACGGCTTGGGTATTTCGGCACGGCGGCAGGCAAATCCTGGCGGGCGGGGGA
>Ga0180435_10002648_pt1 | contig 18189 bp, 16 predicted proteins | sample SS_ome_3_FD_132467 | JGI IMG/M metagenome (GOLD analysis project Ga0180435, IMG submission 132467) | Hypersaline lake sediment archaeal communities from the Salton Sea, California, USA - SS_3_S_1 metaG | ecosystem: Environmental > Aquatic > Non-marine Saline and Alkaline > Hypersaline >...
CAGGCTTTCCGGCAGGGTCCGCATCAGGCGATTGGAGAGCGACTCGATGCCGGTCCAGAGCACGGTGCCGATGAAGGGTTTCATCAGCTCGCGGCTGATCTCGCTGGCGACCAACTCGAGCAGAGTCAGCGGCTCGGCAAAGATCTTTCTCGACGGAATGTTTTTGTTGTCGAGTTTCCAGCCCGTCCTGCGGCTTGAGTGGATCGGAACCCTGTCCAGCGGATAGCCGCAGGAAATGAGGAATTCGCAGTCGCGGCGAAGGGTTCGCGACGAAAGATTCGAGAGACCCAGGCGGTCTCGCAGGGCGTTGATCAGCACATCATCGCTGAGCGGCTGTTTGGCGGAATTGAGGACTTCCAGGAGGGTGAAGATGCGGAGAACCTGCTCGTGTCGTGAAAACTTGCCTACCATTCGGCCTACCATGACGTCCTTTCCGCCATCACGGTAGTGACGGTGCGCGGCACCGTTGGTCACAATTCACGAATCGTCTTCGGCCAGCGAGGGATTGTTCCCTCAGGCCGAACGCCGCAGTGTTTTCGCGGTGTCGCCGGTCGGCGGGTTCGCGAGTTTGGGATACCAGGACTCGGCCGCCTCGATCAGCCGATCGAGCATTGAGAGCAACTGCAAGGCAGTGACGCCGCCATCCTCGACGGGCAGTTCGCAGGCAAGCCCCAAGCCGGAGCGTCGCGGATCACACTCGACCTTCACCAGCGGCATTTCGGCCGCGAGTCGGCAGGCCGCCAGAAAAAGCTCATCGATTCCGCCACCCGGCCGTGGCGCGAACGCATGCGGGATTGAGACCCGGCAGCGATGGCCCTCGTCGGGGGTTTCAATGCCGGCCACCACCAGCCGCTCCCCTCGGGCATTGCAGTACTGCCGCGTGACCAGCACCACCCAGATCACACCCGCCTCGGCGTCGAGATGATGCCGCACCCCGTCACCTTTGAGTATCAATCCACACTCCGCCAGATCAACAGGCATGACAGCCCTCCTTTGCTGATGCAAACCCCGGAACACGCAGAGGGCATCCGCCTGACGCCCCCGTTTCCAGTTTTACGCTGCCGACAGCCGGCATCTTGCGCGGCGATCGGGAATCCCGGATCCTTCCCTGCCGGCTGCTCAGCGTCGATGGGCATGGACCAAAGGTGCCGGGGGCCTGTGATAAGAGGGTCGTTTGTGTGACGAACCTGCATAGAGTGTCGTGGGATGCCTTCACCGCAACCAGCGAAGACAAGCCATGGACGGCAAGCAAGGGGACGCACGACCTCGCGGCCACCACCCCACACCGCCCGCGGGATACCGCGAGGATGACGTTGGGGTTGAGCGGCTGCTCGAGGCCTGGCAGGCCAGCCGCGCGGAGCAGGTATTTGACGAGCTCGTTCGCCGCGTGAGCGGGCTGATCAAAGCCGCATCGCGACAGACGCTCCTGAAATACAACATTCACGACCTCAACGCCGTCGACGATGTGCTCTCGCTCGTGCTCGACCACCTTCGCCGGCTGGCCGGCTGCAGCGATGAGGAACTGCCGGTCGCGGCGTTCGAACCCTTGAAACATCACCGCGGTCGTGGTGGCACCACCGCCTGCCGGCACGACAGCGGCCGGGCGTATGTCCGCTGGCTCGCCCGCAGCCGCGCCGCAGATATTGCCCGTCAGCGCCGCCGCGACACGGCGATTCCGCTCGACAAGCTCGCTGAGAGGCACGAGATGCCGGTTCATTTCCAGTTTACGCCGCTTCGGGAGGCATTTGATCGAGTCCTGGGCTTCCTCGACGAACGCAGTCGAGAGGTGCTCACGTTGCTCGCCGATGGTGACACGCAGGCCGAGATCGCCGCGAAGCTTGGCGTCTGCGAAGGCACGGTTTCCCGAATACGGTCTCGCGCGATTCGGCAAGTGCAGGAGCGTCTCGGCCAGGAGAAGCCCGCTCGCCGCAAGCCACGCTGAGCCGAGACGGCAAGCGGCGGGCTCACTCGAAGACGATCGTGCGTCGGCCGTGGACGAACACCCGATCTTCGAGCACCAGTCGCACCGCCCGGGCGAGAACGATCTTCTCCACGTCACGGCCGGCCTGGGCCATCCGCTGTGCGGTGAAGCCGTGGTCGACGGGAATCACGTCCTGGGCGATGATCGGCCCCTCGTCGAGGTCGGCGGTGACGAAGTGGGCGGTGGCACCGATGATCTTCACGCCCCGCTCGAAGGCCTGCCGGTAGGGCTCGGCACCGGCGAAGGCCGGCAGGAAGGAATGGTGGATGTTCACGATCCGCTGCGGCCAGGCCTCGACGAATTCCCGCGAGAGGACCCGCATGTAGCGGGCGAGCACGATCAGTTCGGGGGCATGACGGGCGAGCAGTTCCTGCAGGCCGGCCTCGTGACGAGCCATGCTCCCGGCCTCCCCCGGCCGGCCGTGTGGCACTTCATAAAACGGCACGCCGAACCGCTCGACCAGCGGGGCGAGGGCCGGGTGGTTGCTCGCCACCGCCACGATCCTCCCCGGCAACTCGCCGCAGGCATCAAGCAGCAGCAGTTCGCCGAGGCAGTGCGGCTCCTTCGTGGCGAAGACAATCACCTCCGGCCGCCGGCTCCACCGCAGGCGAATCGTGGCTCCGGGAGGCAGGGCCGCGGCAAGTTCCCGCTCGAGGTCGACAAGCGGCCCGGGAGCCGTTGACACATCCTTTGCCGAGCCCGCCGCGGTGACCTCGGCGCGAAAGAAGAAGTGGGGTGGCGAACTGTCGACGAATTCCTGGTTCCGCTCGATATTCAGCCCGCGGCTGCCGAGCACCCCTGTGATCCGGTGGATCAGGCCGACCTCGTCGGGGCAGTCGACCCGCACCACGAGCCGATCGTCGTGGGGCCGGCTCTCGCCGTAAACACCGCTCATCAGACCTGTCCGCCCGGTGTGTCGCGTTCGCGAAGCCTCGCGATCACCGCGGCAGGGTCATCCGGCACCCAGGCGATGGCCACCTCCTCGACGGCCACGTCGCCACTGCGGGGCGTGATCTCGACCGGCTCGAGGGGCATCGTGAGGGGATCGATCGCGTCGCGGATGCCGCGGACTTCCCGCTCGATCGCCTCCCGCAGCGAGGCCGATTCCTCGATGAGCGAGTCAATGTTCTCCTCCATCGCCGCCACCTCAGCCTGCTGCTGCGAGGCCTTGGTGGCCGACTTCACCGAGGTCGAGACCTTGTCGAGCCCGCGGCTGCCACCACGTCCGCGGAGCACGTCGTAAATCGCCACCCCCACCGAGACCCACGAAGCAACGCTGCCGCCCCGGGCCGCCGATCGTTCGCGATCGAGCTTCTGCCGGGCCTTGTCGATCCTCACGGCGAGCCGGTCGAGTTGTGTCGCATGACGTTCGCGAAGTTTCTCGATGGCCGCATCGCGGGCCTCCCGCACCTCCTGGGCGATCCGCAGGCGATAGTCGGTTTCGGATTCTCCCGGCCGCGAGAGCGACGAGGCATGCTCCGACCTCCACAGCCGCAGGCGGCCGGTGCGGGCCAGGTGCGTCGCCAAGCTTGTAGCAAGCGAGGCCTGCCCCTTGGGCCCGGCAAGGATCGAAGGCAGCGAAGCGAAGTCGCCCTCTCGGGCGGAAGGCTCCAGCATCGGCCCCTCGTCGAGGGCCGCCGCATTCCGCCAGGCGTCGGCGGCCTGCTCGGGGGCCGGGGCGAGCAGGTCGAACTGCCGGCTGATGTCGATTCCGCCGTCTGCCCCGTCGGCGGTCGCGAAGCGAATCCTTCCCCGGCCATAGAGGGCAGGGCGGTAGAGGACCGCCCCAATCGGAGGCTCGGCGGGGGCGAGAAAGACCTCCCGCACTCCCGGCGGCAGGACCGGCCGCGGCCCGCCGGACGAGCCAGCCGGACGATCATTGCCCGTCGCGGGCGGCTCGGCTGCGGCAGCCGGCTCGGCCTTGGGGGTGAGCCTGGCAATCTCCTCGCGGGCCAGCGGTCCCCGCAGGTAGGAGAGCGTCCAGCGGGTGCGGAAGACGGTCTCGTCATCGTCGTGCACGCTGTGCAGCAGGAAGGTGCGACTGCCGAGTCCCGAGAGCAGCCGGTCGAGCCGGCCGCGGTCGAGCGTGTCGCCGGCGGCTGCCGCGGCCCCTTCGAGCCCGTCGACCACGCGGGCCTTGTCTCGCGCGGTCTGCAGCCGGCCCAGAAACCAGGTACCGGCGTTGGAGAGACCCTTGTAGTCGAGGTCGACCGGATTCTGCGTGGCCAGCACGACGCCCAGGCCGAAGGCTCGGGCCTGCTTGAGCAGCGTCAGGATCGGCAGTTTGCTCGGCGGGTTGGCCGAGGGCGGCAGGTAGCCGAAGACCTCGTCCATCATGAAGATCGCCCGCAGCGACGAGGTGCCCCGCTGCGACCGCATCCAGGAGACGGCCTGACCGGCGAGCAGCGTGACAAACGCCATCCGTTCGGCGTCGGAGAGATGGGCGATCGAGACAATACTCACCCGCGGCCGGCCCGCGGGGGTCCACAGCAGCCGCCCAATGTCGGCCGGCTCCCCCTCGAGCCGGGCCTCAAAACCGGGCGAGGCGGCGACCAAATTCAGCCGGCCGGCCAATTCGAACCGGTCGGCGGCGGGGTAGAAGTGCTCGAGTTCAAAGAAGCCGACCCGCTCCACCGGCGGCGCCGGCAGGGCCCGAATCAGTTCGCCAAGGCTCAGCGGACGGCCCGTCTTCCAGAGTGCGTCGATCACCGTGCACAGCAACACATGCTCGCGGCTGCGGCCCGGTTCGGCGTCGATGCCGGCCAGGGCCAGAATGCCCGAGGCCACCGAGTCGAGCCGCTCGCGGAGCCGCTCCGGGTCGTTGCGGACCGCCTCGGTCGGCGGGTCGAGGCTGCCGAGCATCGCCAGCGGTCGGCCGGCCCGGCTGCCGGGGGTGTAGATCGCCATCTCGACGCTTTGCCGGAGACGGGCGATGCGTTCGGCCGACTGTCCGGAGGCGGCCAGGCCCTCGCTCCAGCGGGCGGCCGTCTGCCCGGCGAGCTCCTCCACCGAGAGTCCTTCGCGGCGAGCCGCATCGGGATCGACCCAGGGCCGGAAGCTTTCCGGGGCGAGGTCGGGAAAGGAGAGCAGCAGACTGCCGAGGTCGCCCTTGGGGTCGATCACCACCGCGGGGATGCCGTCGAGGGCGGCCTCCTCGAGCAGGCCCACCAGGAGGCCCGTCTTGCCGCTGCCGGTCATGCCCACGCAGACCGCATGGGTGCACAGCCGCTTGGCCTTGAGGAGCACCGGCTCGGCGAGGCCGCGACCCGAGTCAGGATCGACCCGCTCACCCATGTAAAACACCCCGAGCCCCTCGAAGTCGACGGGTGTGGCCGGCGGCGGGGCGGCAGGCTGCGACACGGGAGGAGCGTCCGGGGGGCGAAGGACGGCCGCGTTGTTCACGGCGGACCGGCATCGATTCAACGACGCGGCGGCCCGGGTTGCAACCGGCGATTCCCGGCCACGGACGAGGACCGTGGTTTCACCGATTGTCGCGGGCAAACCGGGAGCGACAAAGAGGGCCGGCGACGGGGCCGAGGGTGCCGCAACCACCCCCGGACGCCGCCGCCGGCCAGAGAAGCCGAACGCCATCGGCTTCCGATTGGGATCGTTCACAAGAACCTGCGGGCCTCAGCCCCGACGCCGCCGGTCTCTGCAGGCCGGCGGCGATGAGAGCGTGAACACGATCACCTCCTCGCCCGTCACGGCGCTGATGTCATGGTGCACGTTGATCGGCTGGGAACCCGTCACACTCTCGACGAGTTTCTCGAGCAAAGGACGGCCCGCGGCGACAAGATGGCTGCGAAAAGCCTTGAGGATTTCCGCCCCCCGGCCGTTGCCGTTGGCATGCGAGTCCATCAGTCGCTGCTCGGCGGCGGTGAGCACCCCCTGCATGTGGACAAAGAGCCTGTTGTCGACGAGGTGGGTGTGGACATCCCTTGGTCCGCGGCCCATGTATTCCTGCTGGAAGCGGGAGACGACGTCGCAGATTGCGGCCTCGATCTCGCCCTGGCTGCGGTGGCGGTCATTCTCCGCGGGAGGCGTCGGCTCCTGGCTGCGTGGCATGGGTGGGCTCCTGCTGTTGAGAACGGCCGGCACAAAACTGAGAACGGCCGGCACAACACGCCTCGTTGCGGGCACCCCTCATTGTGGGGGTTTGTCTCTGGCGATTTGCTTCGGGTTGGCAGGCCGGTCGCCTTGACCGGACGGCTCGGAGTTCCGCCTGCGCAGGTCACGCCGACTTTGCACAACTGTCCGGCCCGCATCCGCAACCCCAGCCTTCAGCAGCAGGCCGCACAATCCACGCATGCTCCCCCGCCTGCTTGCGTTGCCTATCTTGCCGAGTTATCATCGCCGCCGTCGCGTTGCTGATGACGACCGCCTTGCCGCGGTCGGCTGACTCAAAGCGGCACGGAACGAACTCCTGACGGAAGACGAGTCGAGGGGCAGTTCGGCCAGCCGGCCGGAGGGTCCATCGCAGCGTAAGCCGGCGTGAGTGTGTGCCTCCGGGCAACCACTCCCGTCGGCTTTTTTTGTTGTTCGATTCCCGCGATCGACGAAGACGTTGCGATTCACCCCAGCCCCCGAACCGGATTGGAGCCACGATGCCACCGAGAACCGAAACGGCCGGCCGAAAACCTGCCGACCGCAACCCGATGAATCAACGGATTGCCCGATGTGTCGCGCAGGCCGCGGGAACATTCGAACACCTGCTCACCGGACGGTCGCCGGTGAGCGTGACGGTCGTGGCCAGCGGATCCTCACTGGTGGTCACCCTGCACGAGCGATTTTCACCACTCGAAGCAGACCTCGCCGATACCGATGGCGGCCTCGGCAAGATCGAGGATTTTCACCGCTATCTCTTCGAGAATTCCTTCGATGCCTTTCGCAGCCATCTCCGCGATTCAGCGGGCGTGGAACTCCGCGGCGGCATCGCCCATGTCGATGGCACGACCCACAGCGTGCTCAAAACATTCACGACCGCACCGACGGTGGAGCTGTTCCTGCTCGGCAGGGGCCTGCCGCTGCTCGGTGTGCCGGTCGATGCACACATGCATGCCGAGGGCGTGCGTGTCCAAGGAGCGGGCGGCACCGGTGCCGCAAGCAGCTGAACTCTTTCCCGAAGGACTCGATGACCCATAGGAACCGAGGTACCCAATGCTGGTGCTGACCCGGAAGAACCGAGAGAGCGTGGTCATCGGCCGCGCCGAAGACCTCGAGGTCGTGCTCGAGATCACGATCCTGGAAATCGAAGGCGGCCGCGTGCGGCTCGGCTTCGAGGCGGACAACAAGATGCCGATCCATCGCCGCGAGGTGTGGGGTCGCATCCGCAACGGCCAGCCGGCGCCCGAGCCGCGGAAGGCTGCGACCGGCGGCGTACTGCGACGCTGAGTCGAGGCAGACGTGGACGACTGCTTGCATGCCGCCGGGGCCATCGGGCCCCGGCGGCATCTGCCGAACCTGCTTCCCTTCCCAAGCTCTCCCCCGCAAGCCCCAGGAACACTTTCCGAAGGTGGTGCATGAAATCCCAAGGTGAGATCGAGGCGGCGGTCTGCGACGGCATCTCGAAGTTCCATCAGGAATTCATCGGTCGCGGCCCCCAGGACATCCGCTCCCATCTGCTCGGCACGCTGCTGGTCGTGCGGCTCCAAGGCGCCCTCTCGGCCGCCGAACGACAGCTGCTTGTCCCCCATGCACGGCCCGCCCACGCGGCAGACGCACCGGCCGACCCGAGCCACAACGGCAATGGTCACGCCGGCGACGAGACCAACGGCCGCGCCCTGCTCAAGCAGGTTCGCAGCCACATGGTGGCCATCGGACGCTTCCGCCTGGAGTGCATCGTGCGTGAGGCGGCCGGCGTTTCGCTTGTCAGCGTGCACCACGACATCTCGACCGTCACCGGTGAGGAGGTGATCGTGTTTTCGCTGGCGGCCGAGCCGGCCTGCCGCCCGAAGCGAAGCCTGCCGCGGTAGCCGCGGCCTGCGACCCGTCAGTAGAATCTTCCGGTCGAGGGAGTTCGTTCCGGCAGTTCGCCGGAAGACCCCCCGCGGAAATCCGGGCAGCCAGGATGCCATCCACCTCCTCCGCCTCACCAACATCGCTCGACCGAGCCCGCGTGCTGCTCGTCGATGACCAGCGGATCATCGGTGAGGCGGTCCGCCGCATGGTGGCCGCGGAGGAGGGGATCGAATTCCACTTCTGCGACGACGCCAAGGCCGCCCTGGAGGCCGCCGAGGCGTTGGGGCCGACGGTGATCCTGCAAGACCTTGTGATGCCGGACGTCGATGGACTTGATCTGGTTCGCGAGTTTCGGGCCAACGAGCGGCTGCAGGACGTGCCGATCATCGTGCTCTCGGCCCGGGAAGAGCCGACGGTCAAGGCCGAGGCCTTTGCCCTGGGGGCCAACGACTACATCGTGAAGCTGCCCGACCCGCTGGAACTGATCGCCCGCATCCGCTACCACTCCCGTGGGTATGTGGCCCTCGTCGAGCGAAACGCCGCCTTCGAGGCTCTCCAGGCCAGCCAGCGGACGCTCGCCGATGACCTCGCTTCGGCGGCGAACTACGTGCAATCGCTGCTGCCACCGCCGCAGACGCTCGGCGGGGCAACCGCCGACTGGCGGTTCATCCCCTCGGCGGAACTCGGCGGCGACATCTTCGGCTACCACGCCCTCGACGAGCACCGCACCGCCTTCTATCTGCTCGATGTCTGCGGCCACGGCGTGCGGGCGGCGCTGTTGAGCGTGTCGGCTTTCAATGCCCTGCGGAGCGAGGCCCTGCCCCAGACCGACTTCCACGACCCCGGCGGGGTGCTCGAAGCACTCAATCGGGCCTTCCCGATGGAGCGGCAAAACGACATGTTCTTCACGATCTGGTATGGGGTTTACGATGCCCCCAGCCGAACGCTCCGCTGGTCCGGAGGCGGCCATCCTCCGGCGGTGTTCCTCGCCGGCGATGGGGCCGAGCCTGAGCTGCTGACCTCGGACGGCCCCCTGATCGGGGCGGTCGAGGGGCTCGAGTTCGAGGCGGCGGAGGTGGTGGTGCCCCCCGGGGCAAAGCTCTTTATCTACAGCGACGGGGCCTTCGAGGTGAGCCGCCCCGACGGCTCAATGTGGACCTTCGACGAGTTTGTGGCGACCCTCGCCGGGCCGCTCGAGAACCGGGAAAAACCCCAGGAAAACTCGCAGGAAAACCGAATGGACCGGCTCCTTGGCCACATTCGCGAACTCTCGGCACGCGATGACTTCAGCGACGACTTCTCGATGGTGGAGGTCAGCTTCTGCTGAGACTCCGCGGCCGCGGAGCCGGCCCGGAGGCCGCGTCGGTCTCCCCGGTTGCATAGGGAAGGCGAATCCGTACACTTGACCGATTCGCGGGCCAAACCGGTCGCTAGCGTAGCTCAACTGGCAGAGCAGCTGATTTGTAATCAGCAGGTTGCGGGTTCAAATCCCGCCGCTAGCTCACTCGTCAGGCCTTCCCGCTGCCCACTGCCGGCGGTGGCGCGACAGCGTCCGGATTTTCGTACAAAACAACGGGCTCGTGTCGTGGTCATTTCCGGGAGGACGGCGGATTCGATCTTGATGGAGCCGGCCCGGCTCCGGAGTGAGCAAACTGAATACCCGTCATGCCGGGCGTCCGGCAGGGCACTACATCCGAACAGGGGAGTTTCCCGAGCGGTCAAAGGGGTCAGACTGTAAATCTGATGGCTTCTGCCTTCGCAGGTTCGAATCCTGCACTCCCCACTCTCGGCCCCCGCGAAGCACCGGCCGCAGGCGGCGGGGCTGTGAGGGCCGGAGCTGGCGACCCACCGCGGGTGTAGCTCAATGGTAGAGCAATAGCCTTCCAAGCTAAAGACGAGGGTTCGATTCCCTTCACCCGCTGTCGACTGCCGCTCTTGCCTCCTCACCCCCCTCACCGCCAGCCGCACACACGAGCAATTCCGCAACCGACGCAGACACACGACGAGACAATCGACGACACTACACACCACACAAACCACACCCGAGGCCGTCCCCGGCGCCCGGCTGCTGCTGTAGCTCAGTTGGTAGAGCGCGTCCTTGGTAAGGACGAGGTCATGGGTTCAAGTCCCATCAGCAGCTCTCCGGCGGCCGGCACGACAACCAACCGCAGCCGCCGCCAGGCGGCCGACCAGACAACCAACCGAACAGCCGGCGGAGCGTTTCCGCCGGCGGACTGTCACGACCGTTGATCGAAACCCGAAGCAGGCGAAGTCCTGCAATCCCTGCGAAGAGAACCGAGGAAAAAGCATGGCAAAGGATACGTTTGAGAGGACCAAGCCCCACGTCAATGTCGGCACGATCGGCCACATCGACCACGGGAAGACCACGCTCACAGGCGCCCTGGTGGCCGTGCAGGCCGCCAAGGACCTCGCCGTGGCCAAGAGCTACGCCGACATCGCCAAGGGTGGCACGGTCCGCGACGACACGAAGACGGTGACGATCGCGGTCAGTCACGTGGAATACGAGACCGACAAGCGGCACTACGCCCACATCGACTGCCCCGGCCACGCCGACTTCATCAAGAACATGATCACCGGCGCCGCCCAGATGGACGGGGCGATCCTGGTGGTCAGCGCCGCCGACGGCCCGATGCCGCAGACGCGGGAGCACATCCTGCTCGCCCGGCAGGTGGGCGTTCCGGCTCTGGTCGTCTTCCTCAACAAGGTCGACCTTGTCGACGACGAAGAGCTGCTCGACCTCGTCGAGATGGAAATCCGCGAACTGCTCACCAAGTATGGCTTCCCGGGCGACGACATCCCGATCATTCGGGGGGCGGGCAAGCCGGCCTACGACAGCCCTGCCGATCCGGAGGCGAGCAAGTGCATCGGCGAGCTGCTCGACGCGATCGACAGCTACATCCCCGAGCCGGCCCGCGAGATTGACAAGCCCTTCCTGATGGCGATCGAAGACGTTTTCTCGATCGAGGGCCGCGGCACCGTGGCCACCGGGCGTATCGAGCGGGGTGTGGTGAAGGTCGGTGACGAGGTCGAGATCATCGGCCTGTCCGACAAGATCGAGAAGACGACCGTCACCGGCGTCGAGATGTTCAAGAAGATCCTCGAGTCGGGTCAGGCCGGCGACAACGTGGGCTGTCTGCTCCGCGGTGTGGCCCGCGACGAGATCGAACGCGGGCAGGTTCTCGCCAAGCCGGGCTCGATCAAGCCCCACAAGAAGTTTGAGTGCGAGGTCTACGTGCTCGCCAAGGAGGAGGGGGGCCGCCACACGCCCTTCTTCGCCGGCTACCGGCCGCAGTTCTACTTCCGGACCACCGACGTGACCGGAACGACGAAGCTGCTCGGCGGCGTGGAAATGGTCTCGCCTGGTGACAACGTGAAGATGGAGGTGGAGTTGATGGTGCCCATCGCCATGGACGACGGCGTCCGTTTTGCGATTCGTGAGGGCGGCCGCACGGTCGGCTCCGGCGTGGTCACCAAGATCATCGAGTAGAATCGGAGAGTGGAATCACTAGGGGCGTAGCTCAATTGGCAGAGCGCTGGTCTCCAAAACCAGAGGTTGCGAGTTCGATTCCCGCCGCCCCTGCCATTCGGGCCATCCGGCACGGTCGTGCTCGGCCGTGCCGGGTGGTTTCGAGCCGCGTTGAGGATTCTGATTTCCATCGTGAACCCCCGGCCATGGATCCCGACGACAACGCCGGAAAATCGCGTGCAGCTTTTTCCTGACCTTTCGCAGACGGAGCGCCGATCCGGAAACGGATGACGGCGGCGTAATAGCCGTGGCAGGCACAGACAACACCGCAGCTGGTGGGAGTTTCTGGACGAATCTCCTCAGTTTTTCAGTCTACAAGCGTCACCAGGGAAGGTTCGCCAGGCAGGCCACTTTTGCAGCTTTGGCAGTGACCGTTGCCATTGGCGTGTGGCGGCTGGCCGAACTCCTGCCGTTGTGGTTTGGCAGCGATTCCGGCAGCGACGTGTCCACCGACTTCGGAGTGGTCCGGTTCCTGGTGCCTGGGCTGCTACTGGCGAGCGGGCTGTGGTTGAGCTTTCGGGCGGTCAACCTGCCCAGCTTCGCCGATTTTCTGATCGCCGTGGAGGCGGAGATGGCGAAGGTTTCATGGCCCACCCGCTCGGAGGTGGTTCGCTCCTCGGCGGTGGTGATTTTCATGATGTTCGCCCTCGCGGCGATTCTGGGGTTGTACGATCTGTTCTGGTGGTTTGTCCTCCGCGGCGTGCAGGGCATCGGCTCCTGAGCCGGCTCGCGGCGGCAGCGGCCGAACCACCGACCATCACCGCGAATGAAACCCACCACATTGGACGAATCGGCAGGCACAAATCGGCACGCAGGAGACGAGAAGGCACGTGATGACTGACCAGCCACGCGAAGAACCCGAGGAGCGGCCCGGCGACGACCAAGCCGCCGCCGAGGCGTTGGAGACGATCGGCGAGGGCCAGCCACCGCCCGCGGAAACATCTGCGGCCGCACCGGCGGAGCAGGCAGCCGATGAGTCCGTTGAGGCCGAGGCCCGGCCAGCCGACGAGGCTGCCGTCCCTTATGCACTTGATGAACGTGATGAAGACGATGACGACGACGGGCCGGTCGAGGCCGAGGATCCCTTCAGCGGCAGCGAAGATGCCGAGCCGGTCGCCATCGACGTCGATGACGAGGCGGAAACGGCCGACACGGCCGGCGTGTCCGCCGGAGAGATGCAGTGGTACATCCTCAAGGTCCAGAGCAACCGTGAAGATTCGATCCGCGACGGCCTGCTGCGGCGGGTCAAATTGCAGGGTCTTGATCACTTTTTCGGCGAGGTGATCGTGCCCAAGGAGCAGGTCACGGAGTTCAAGGGGGGCAAGAAGCGGATTGTTTCCCGCAAGCTGTATCCGGGCTACATCCTCGTGAACATGGTTCTCAATGACGAGACGTGGTATCTCGTCCGCGAGACCTCCGGAATCGGTGACTTCACCGGCTCGGCAGGCCGGCCGAGTCCGATGCTCGAGGCGGACGTCGCCAAACTCCTCAATAAGACCGAGGAAAAGGCGGACGAGGCGCCACGGCTGAAAATCAACTTCAAGAAGGGTGACCGCGTGAAGATCAACGAGGGCACCTTCGAGAATTTCGAGGGCGAGGTCGAGCAAATCGACGAAGCCAACGGTCGAGTGACGGTAATCCTGAGCATCTTCGGCCGCTCCACGCCGGTTGATATCGAGTATTGGCAGATCGAGACCGTCTGATGCCGCCGGGCCGACCCGGCGGGGACCGCTCCTGCGGCCTCGTGGCCGCGGGGGCTTGAAAGCCGGCTTCTGGCAGGGTAATCACGAGGATTCTGCGGGCGGTTTTGGCCGGATCCCGCAACGACGAGAGGATCGCGACGATGGCAAAACAGATGGTCGGTCAGGCGAAGTTCCAGGTGCCGGGCGGGCAGGCCACGCCGGCCCCGCCGGTGGGCACATCGCTCGGCCGATTTGGAATCAATCTCGGGCAGTTCGTGCAGCAGTTCAATGACCGCACGAAAGAGGCTGGCGGGATGCCGATTCCGGTGGTGGTGACCGTCTACAACGATCGCTCGTTCGACTTCGTCACCAAGAGCCCGCCCGCGGCGGCCTTACTGAAGAAGGCGGCCGGGCTGGCGAAGGGATCTGGCGTTCCCAACCGCGACAAGGTGGGCAAGGTCTCCGAGGCCCAACTTGATGAAATCGTGAAACTCAAGGCCGCCGACCTCAACGCAAGGGATACCGAACACGCCCGCCGCATGATCGCCGGCACCTGCCGCAGCATGGGCATCGAGGTGGAGGGCTGATCGCCACCGCCGTCAGGAGTCAGGGAATACCGTGAAACAGACCAAGCGTATGAAAGCTGCCAGGGAAAAGCTTCCCGCATCCGAGGCACCCCTCCCGTTGGAAGAGGCGGTGGGGGTGCTCAAGAATTTCCCGGCGACCAAGTTCGACCAGACGGTCGAGATCCATGTTCGCCTGGGGATCGATCCGAAGCAGGCCGACCAGATCGTGCGGGGATCCCTCGTTTTGCCCCACGGCATCGGCAAGGCGAAGCGGGTCGTGGTCTTTGCCAAGGGCAACCTCGCCGATGAGGCGAAGGCCGCCGGAGCCGAGGAGGTCGGCGGAGAGGAACTTGCCAAGCGGATCAAGGAGGGCTGGACCGATTTTGACGTGTGCATCGCGGCACCCGACATGATGGGCTTGGTGGGCCCTCTCGGGAAGGTGCTCGGCCCCCGGGGCCTGATGCCGAGCCCGCGTGCCGGAACGGTCACCGCCGAGATCTCAAAGACGGTCGGCGAATACCGGGCGGGCAAGGTGGAGTTTCGCAACGACCCCACCGGCATCGTGCACGCGGTGGTGGGCAAATTCAGCTTCGAACCGGCAAAACTCGCGGAAAACATCCGGGCTTTCGTCGACCACATCAACTCGCTGCAGCCGGCGAGCGTGAAGGGGCAGTACATCAAGAGCATCTCGATTGCGGCCACGATGAGCCCGGGGGTGGCGGTCGCCGCCTGAGCGGCACGCATTTTCCCGAGCCCCCCCTTCCCGAACGGCAAATTTTGGGCAGAATGAGGGGCTCGCGTATGCGGGCGGTCGCGGTGACGGCTGAGGCATCTGCGGGAGTGGGCCTGCCACCCGCAGCCATCGCCGACGGACTGCGGTCGCTGCCGACGAGCGGCCCTGCAAATAGCGAACAGGTGAATCAACAAGAGTCAGGAATGCGGAAGCACGTTCCGCGTGTCCGAAGCGAGCGTCAGTCATGAGCAAGCGGGTCAAAAAAATGCTGATCGAGGATCTCCGCGAGCGGCTCACGGGCGTGGGCGAGGTGATCCTGCTGCATCTCGGCCCGCTCAACGCACAGCGGACGACCGAACTGCGACGGAAGCTCCGCGAGAAGGACATCAAACTGCAACTTGTCAAGAACAGCTTGGCCCGCCTCGCCACCGCCGACACGCCACTGGCACCGGCCTGTGCCGAGATGGAAGGGATGCTGGCGATGGCCTGGGGCGGCGAAGACGTCGTCGACCTGGCCAAGGAGCTCGACCGTATCGCGGGCCTTGCGGAGTACGAAGGGCTGGAGTTTCGCGGTGGAGCCCTCGACGGTGATCGCCTCGGTCCGGACGACGTGCGAAAGGTCGCGAAGTGGCCGAACCGTACCGAACAACTCTCGATTCTCTCCGGGCAGATCAGTTCGCTCGGCGGCTTGCTTTCCGGACAGTTGCTCTCCGCCGGCGGAGGGCTGGCGGGGCAGATCGCCTCGCGGGTCGAAGAGCTCGAGAAGTCGGAAGGCTGACGACGCACAGAGGGATCACACCGGCAACGTCACAAACAAAACAGGTTCAGGTTCGAGACATCGGTTGCGGCGGCGGAGGGCGGTCGCGCCGGTTTTTTTCAGTGAAAGGATCAGATAGCAATGGCAACGGCTGAAGAAACCCGAGAGTTTTCCGGCGAGACGAAGGAACTCGGTGACAAGATCGTCGGGCTGACGTTGAAGGCGGCGAAGGAACTTTCCGACTACCTCGACGAGGTGCACGGCATCAAGCCCGCATCGGGCGGGGCGGTGATGGTGGCTGCAGGCGGTGGCGGCGGCGAGGGCGGCGGCGAGGCCGCGGCCGAGCAGACCGAGTTTGACGTGGTGCTCGAGAGCTTCGGCGACAACAAGATCGGCGTGATCAAGGTCGTACGGACGGCCACGGGCCTGGGCCTCAAGGAGGCCAAGGAACTCGTGGAATCCGCCCCGGCAAAGATCAAAGAGGGCATCTCCAAGGAAGACGCGGAGAAACTCAAGGCCGAACTCGAGGAGGCGAAGGCCACGGTTGCGATCAAGTAAACACCGGAAAAACCGGGGCCTCAGGCCGGGAATTTGGATTTCCGGCCGAGAGCCGCTATATTTCCGGGTTCCGCAGAGCCCCCAGCCTTCCGCCACCCTGGATTCGTTTTGCGAGCCACCGCGGCTGTCCACCGCTCGCTCGCGATCCCGCCTATGCCCGTGTGTCCCAAAGCGATCGCCTTCACCCTCGACAACGGTGGAACGCGATTTGCTCAGCTTGACCTGAACCGGCCTGACCGCAGCCGCGCTGCCGTCATCTGCCGGCAGTGATTGCCGCCTGCCGATTCACAGCCGCTCGCCAAACCACCAACTCAGGAGCCTCTTCTCAATGGCAACAAGCGCCGTCCGCCGACTGCAGCCCACCGCGATCCGCCATTTCGGAAGTCACCGCGCCAGCCATCAGATCCCCGACCTGACCGACATCCAGACCCGCTTCTACGACGCGTTCCTGCAGTATGACGTGCCCTCCGCCAAGCGGAAGGATCAGGGCATCGAGGGCGTGCTTCGTGAGATCTTCCCGATCGAGAGTTATGACAAGACCGTCAAACTCGAGTATCTCCGCTACGAACTCGGTAAGCCGCGGTATGAGCCCGACGAGTGCCGCCAGCTGCGGCTGACCTACGGGCGTCCGTTGCGGGTCTGGCTCCGACTGACCCGCGAGGAGCCGATCGAGGAGGAGGTCTATCTCGGCGACGTGCCGATCATGATGGGCGGCGGCGAGTTCATCATCAATGGCGCCGAGCGGGTCGTTGTCAGCCAGCTGCATCGCTCGCCCGGCATCGACTTCGTGGCCGACACCGAGTCGGCCGACCGCAAGACCTACAGCTGCCGGATCATTCCCGAGCGGGGCAGCTGGATTGAGATCAACGTCTCCAAAAAAGACACGCTCCAGATCCGCATCGACCAGAGCGGGAAGTTCTCGGCCCTCACGCTCCTGCGGGCGATGGATCCGAAATACTCCAACGACAACGAAATCCTCAAGCTTTTCTACAAGACCAAGCTGGAGAAGGTGGCCGGTGGCCGCAGCGTCTCGAAGCTCGAGGGGAAGGTCGCCGCAACCGATATCGTCTATCCCAAGGCCTCGGAGCGGGCCGGGGAGGTGATCGTTGATGCGGGCGTGAAGATCAGCCGCGACATGGCGGAACTGATCTGCACATCGGGCCTGAAGAGCGTGGAGGTGATGGAGGACCAGAAGATTCCGTTGGTGCTCAACAGCCTCCGCGAGGATGCCGACGAGTCGAAACGGCGGACGGGCGTCGCTCCGAGTCATGAGGACGCGCTGGTGCGGATCTATCAGCGGCTGCGGCCGGGCAACCCGCCCGCCCTCGACAAGGCCAGGGCCCTGTTCGACGAGAAGTTCAACGACACCAACCGCTACCGCCTTGGACGCGTCGGCCGCTTCCGCATCAATCGCAAGCTGGGCCTGGCGGTGCCCGAGACGGTGATGACCCTGCGGGCGGAAGACCTGATCGCGGCGATCAAGTACATCCTCAGGCTCACCGAAGGGGAGGAAGAGGTGGAGGTCGATGACATCGACCACCTCGGCAATCGCCGGCTGCGAACGATCGACGAACTGGCCAGTGACGAACTGCGGAAGGGCTTTCTCAAACTCCGTCGCACGGTGCAGGAGCGGATGAGCCTCAAGGATGTGACCGAGATGTCACCCCGCTCGCTGATCAACCCCAAGAGCATCTCTGCGGCGATCGAGTATTTTTTCGGCCGCGGTGAACTCTCGCAGGTGGTCGACCAGACCAATCCGCTCTCGATGCTGACCCACGAGCGGCGGCTCTCGGCTCTCGGTCCGGGCGGCCTGAATCGCAAGCGGGCCGGCTTCGAGGTCCGCGACGTTCACATCTCGCACTACGGCCGTATCTGCCCGATCGAAACGCCCGAAGGCACCAACATCGGCCTCATCTCGAGCCTCGCGATCTACTCGGGAGTCGACTCCTACGGCTTCCTGGTGACGCCCTACCGCAAGGTTTCGAAGGGGAAACTCACCGATGATGTCGTCTGGCTGCGGGCCGACGAGGAGCACGAGGCCTACCTCGCTCCGGCCGACGCACCGGTGGTTGATGGCAGGCTGCATGGTGACGCGATCGTGGCCCGCTACCACGGCGACTTCGTGATCGTGCCGGCCGAGAAGATCGGCTACATCGACGTCGCTCCCAGCCAGATGGTCGGGGTGTCGGCCGGGCTGATTCCCTTCCTCGAGCACGACGACGCCAACCGGGCTCTGATGGGCTCCAACATGCAGCGACAGGCGGTGCCCCTTCTGGTCACCGAGCCACCGGTGGTGGCGACCGGCATGGAGCACGACGTGGCCACCAACTCCGGTCTGCTCGTGCGTGCCGGCCGCAAGGGTACCGTGACCTACGTCGACGCCGACACGATCGAGATCACGACCCCC
>Ga0180435_10002649_pt1 | contig 18184 bp, 13 predicted proteins | sample SS_ome_3_FD_132467 | JGI IMG/M metagenome (GOLD analysis project Ga0180435, IMG submission 132467) | Hypersaline lake sediment archaeal communities from the Salton Sea, California, USA - SS_3_S_1 metaG | ecosystem: Environmental > Aquatic > Non-marine Saline and Alkaline > Hypersaline >...
GCCGGCTGGTATTCATTTTCCACATGATTGTATTGAATCATCTCGTCAAACATCTGTTTCTTCAAATCGATCAGGCCCAGTTTGGCCTTCCGGTTGATAAAGGTCTTCATGATCACGAAGGCCATGCGACCGAGGGCCAGGGTTGCCTGGTTGCGGTGAACCCGCCGGTCGAGATCTGTCTGGGCAATGACCTCGAGACCCCACTTTTTATAAATGTCCAGTATCATACTGGTTTCCACCCCGTACCCAATGGGAAAGGGAATGTTCTCCAGGATGCCGCGGTAGCCCGCATACTCTCCGGAAAGCGGCTGAATAATCTGGGTCAACTCAGGCAAAAACAAGGAAAAAAGAGGACGGATCACCAATTCCGTCACCCGGCCGCCGCCGGTGGAGCGCAGCTCGTTTTTACCAAGAGCGATGGGGCGGTCGTAGAACGCCTTGACGTACTTGATATGCTCTGTCAACAACAACGGCCCCAGCAGACCATAAGCAAACCGGTGGTGAATATTTTTAATATCGGCATCCAGGTAGATAATGATATCCCCCCGGGTAATGTACAACGCCTTCCAGAGGTTTTCGCCTTTGCCCATGTAGTGCCCGGTATCGGGCAGGATGTCGACTGCCGGGTAAAAGCTTGCCCCGTAGGCCTCGGCGGCCTCACGCGTCCGGTCTGTGGACCCGGAATCCACGACCACGATTTCGTCGATCAGCGGAAAGCGGTTCATGAGTTCCGACTTCATGACCAGAATTTCTTTGGCAATGGTTTTTTCCTCATTGAGGGTCGGCAGGCAAAGGGAAATCTGCAGCTTCTTTTCCTGCTTGACGGCAACAAGACGCTCGAGATCCGCGAATTCCGAATGATGAAACGTATTGCTTTTCAGCCATTCATACGCCATCACACACCCCCCTGTCTATGGCTTGAATCACCCCCAGAATCTGGGCAATACCGTTGAACATGGGTTCGATTTCCATGGTGGCGCCTTCCAGGTGATAATCCCTTCCCCGGGTGACGCCCAGGGTGACGGCAGGAATTTTGTGGGATAGGAAAATGGACAACTCCGATTCACTGGGCTCGCTAACCGGCTTGAGATCGAGTTTGTGCATGGCTGCTACGGCGCTTTTAACCAAAGGATGGGCATACCCGATCCGGGAGGCATGCAGACTGCTGATGGTGTTCAGTTTCAAATCCACGTGGTATTCATGTCCCGCCCCGTTGACGATATCCCCAATATCGCTGAAAATAGCCTTCACCATTTTATCGGAATCGCTCTGTATTTCAAACCCCAGCGTCGCGTCATAGGCGATTAGGCCGTGCTTGTGGCCCCCGGAAATTTTTCCGATGATGACCCGCGACCGGGGCCGCTGTGGAAGGCGCAGTTTGAGGATCTGATTGATGATTTCATTCAATATAAGGATGGCATTGGGTTTGAACTGGGGTTCAAACCCGGACTCCATGGGAATGTTACATTCGACTTCACCGCGAATCATGCCGTAGCTGCTGTAATTGAGACGTCCCAGTTCCCCACCTTCGATACACACCGCTCCCCTCACCGGTGTGGACCAGGTTTTCAGGAGGTGACGGATGCCCCTGAGGTTGCCCCGCCCTATGGACTGGATAACCCCGGCCAGGACGATGTCCGATTCAAACTGCAGGTCCAGGGACTTGAAAATGAACGGCAGGGACGCCAGAACACCCACGCCCACGGAATTGTCCATGATACCGGCGCCCTTGATCGTCTCTTCGCTGACCACATAGTTATGACTCACATCCTTGTTGACGGCCGTATCCATGTGCGCCACCAGAAAAATGGGCGCCTTGTCTTTGGCCTTGCCCCTGATAATGCCAATGGGATTCTGGTAGCCATCGATGGTGCATTCGTCGACCCCGAAGTCGGAAAGCCGGTCCAGAAAAAGCTGAGACCGCGTATGTTCCTTGAATGTCGGTGAGGGCTCCTGTCCTAGTAAAACGATGTTGGTGATGATCGTCTCTTTGATCGTTCTGAGGAATTGGGCATATTCAGGTAGCTTTTCCAGATAAATGGACATGACACTTTCCCCGACCATTCAAGATTCAGGTGAAAAATAATCAACCATGGCCGCGTACAACCCTGGAACCGTAAATTCCCTGGCCACAATATCAACGTCGAACCCCAGTGATTCAGCTGTCTCGGCCGTGACGGGTCCGATGCAGGCAACCGTTGTTTTATGGACCAGTGTGTCAAATTTGTCAGGCGGCAGCAGCTGCTTGAAATTTCTGACAGTGGAAGAACTGGTAAACGTCAGGCAATCGATTTCCCCGTTTTCGAGACGGGTGCGCATGGTTTCCGCATTGTGATCCGCAATTTTCGTGATATACGCGGTGACCTCGTCCACCAGCGCTCCCATTCGCGTCAATTCTTCAGGAAGAACCGACCGGGCCTCCTTGGCCCGGGGAAGCAAAATCTTTTTCCCGGCAACCAATATCCCCTCAAAGGCTTTCACCACTGACTCCGCCCGGTAGTTCTCAGGAATGATGTCGCATCTGATTCCGAAATCCATGAGACGCTGAGCGGTTGCCGGACCGATTCCTGCCACATGGACATGCTGCAGCGCCCGGGAATCCAGACCCGCTTTAAATAGACGTTCAAAAAAGAAGCTCACACCGTTAACACTCGTAAAGATGAGCCATTCATACTCGGATATGCGGCTTATGGCGTTGTCCAGCGCCTCCCAGCTTGGAGGGGGGGCAACCGCTATGGTGGGGCACTCCAGGCACTCCGCCCCGGCATCCGACAGCATTTTGAGAAATCCGCTGGCCTGTTTTCGAGCCCTGGTGACCACGATCTGTTTGCCCAGCAAAGGGCGCCTCTCGAACCATTGCATCTGTTCCCGCAGCGCCACAACATCTCCGATTACAATCAGGGCGGGTGGTTTCATTCCGGCTTTGACAGCGTCCGCATTGATGGTGGCCAATGTACCGGTCAGGGTCCGCTGTCGCGGGGTTGTTCCCCACCCCACCAGGGCAGCGGGTTTATTTTTGGCCATGCCGTGTTTCATGAGTTGCGTGGTGATATGCTCAAGATTCTTCACCCCCATGAAAAAAACCAGGGTGCCGATGCCGGATGCCAGCGATTGCCAGTGGATATTCGACGATTCCTTTTGGGGGTCTTCATGCCCGGTCACAAAAGCGACGGTGGATGTGAATTTGCGATGGGTCAGGGGTATGCCGGCATATGCCGGAGCGGCAACCGCCGAAGTGACCCCGGGCACCACCTCGAAATCGATGCCGGCCTCGGCGAGCACTTCCACTTCCTCCCCGCCCCGTCCAAAAATAAAAGGATCCCCCCCTTTGAGACGGGTCACCACAAGTCCCTGGCCGGCCTTCTCCGACAGCAGGGCATTGATGCCGTCCTGGGAAAGGGTGTGGTCTCCCCCTTTTTTTCCCACGTAGATAAGCTCGGCTTCATCGGTTGCATACCTTAGAAGTTCGGGCGCCGCCAGGTAGTCGTACACCACAACATCCGCCCGCTCGATACACTCCCTGCCCTTGAGGGTAATCAGCCCGGGATCGCCGGGTCCCGCACCCACTAGATAGACTATGCCTTGTTTCCCGCTCATGCGTTTTCCTTATACCCTTTCATATTCATTAGAAACAGGAAATGGCATGTGAGACCAGGATTGATTTTAATACAGTCTGTGTAGTCAAACATTATTCGTGCTAAAACATGTTTCTAATGAGCAAAATATAAGTCTTATCGCCGAGGAGTAATACCGTCCCGGCCGTGAAACTGTTTGAGGTTCTTAGCGTCCGTTATGCCGAACAGCTTGATCATATCCCAGCGTGCCTATATCAGGCTGAATATCAACAATATAATTTTTGAAAGTTTGGCCCTGTTCGGCAATACGGCCACTTTGAAACGAGTTATTCACGGCCGGGACGGTATTACTCCTCGGCGATCAACAAACCTTACTTTGCAGTATCGCTCCCAAAAATTATAGTATCCACCTCTCATGGAACTGGAATGTTACTATAGCAAACCCTCTAAAATTCTATCCGCCCCCAGGCCTGTCAGGCGGTCTGCCAGCTCGATACCGATCCTTTCAGCGTCATCAGCCGGCCCTGTCAATGCATCCCTGATAATATGCGAACCGTCGATTTCCGCCACCAGACCGGCCAGACGATACTGTCCGTCGATCATTTTTCCGTGGGCCGCGATAGGCACCTGGCAGCTGCCGCCCATGCGGTGCAAAAAAGCCCGTTCACCCAAAACCGTCCGGCGGGTTTCCCCGTGATCCAGAGCACCCACCACCGATGTTATGTGCGCGTCATTTTCACGAATTTCAATGCACAACGCCCCCTGGCCGGCCGCAGGAAGCATCACCTCAGCCCCAAGGTCCTCGGAAATCCGGTGAGCAAGCCCCAGGCGTTTAACACCGGCCGCCGCCAAAACAATGGCATCCATTTCACCGGCATCCAGTTTCCGTAATCGGGTATCCAGGTTGCCTCGCAAAGGAACGATGGTCAATTCGGGCTTCTTGTTGAGAAGTTGAGCGGCGCGACGCAGGCTGCTGGTACCCACGGTAGCCCCTTTTTCAAGATCGGCCAAAGATTTTTCCTGCCTGGAAATCAATACATCGTGGGGTGCTTCCCGCTCCGGAATGGCGCCGATGCATAGGCCGTCAGGAAGCTCGGCCGGCATATCCTTCATGCTGTGTACAGCCAAATCGATTTTTTTGGCAAGTAGGGCATCTTCTATCTCCTTGACAAACAAGCCCTTCCCACCAACCTTGGCCAGGGGCACGTCCAGTATTTTATCCCCCTTGGTTTTGATGATGGTAATATCCACTTGGAGGCCATCATCCTGGGACGTCAAGGCGTCCTTGACCCAATGGGCCTGCCAGAGGGCCAGTTTGCTGCCCCGCGTGCCGATGGTAATCCGTCACGGCATCAGGACGTCCCGCAACCGGCGCAACTGGAAGCGGAACAACCGCCACAGGCGGAAGCACCCGCCGATGCACTGACGGTTTCACCGCCGCCGCCCTTGGTGACAAATCCACAGGCAGACATCAGCCGGCATACATTTGCACTGCCGCACGCCGGGCAGTCGGGTTTCTCACTGCCGAACACGAGTTGCTCGAACTCCCGTCCACATGCTTTACAATGGTATTCATATATGGGCATATTCTTTTCCTCTCCCATTAGAAACAGTCAGTCGTGTTTACAAACAGCCTGCTCGTAGATAAAAAACCTGGGTTGTTGAATCATCTGCGATACTGCCTGTTTCTAATGATAATGATTAATATGGTAAAACAAAAAATTATCTTTAGTATATTTTCATGTATGAACTAAAATGAAAATATAACTATATGGCAATACTGTATCTTTCAGGCCTGGCTACGTGCATCACGGCATGAACAATTTTCCAGTTCCATTTTAACCGCCGAAATCCTGTCAGCGGCCTCATACCCGAAGGTTTGTGCTTTCTCGAACATACTCAGGGCGGCCTGCATCTTCCCCTGCTTTAGGAGCACATTCCCCAGACGGTAAAGATAAAGTCCGTTTTCCGGCTCAAGCTCAACGCCTTTTTCACAGAACAGCATCGATATCTCCGGGTTTTCACCTTTTTCATCATAGAGTGAACCCAGCGCCGAAAGCGCTGCCCCGTCATTCGGGTTGCGCTTGACCGCAGCTCTGTAAGCCTGGATGGCCTGGTCCGCCCGTTCCATTTTTCGGTAGCATTCACCCAGGAAGTAATGACCCACGCCGGCTTCCGGATTGATATCAACAGCCCTTTCCAGAAAGGGTTGGCCTTCTTCCAGGCGATCTGCTCCCAACAGCAGTTTCCCTGCATGAAAAGCGACCTCAAAAAGGTTGTCATCCAGTTCATGGGCCTTGCGGAAACAGGCCAGGGCACCTTCAGTATCATCCAGAATCGACTTGGAATAACCGGTATTGTGCAGGGCCATCACATTATTGGGATTGATCTCCAATGCGTTCTCAAAGGCCTCGATAGCCTTGTGCTGATCACCCTGCACACCATAACAGACCCCCAGGCTGTTGTGGAGGTTCTCCTCCCGGGGATCGATTCTAAGCCCGCGTTCAAACTCTTTTGCCGCTCCCTCAATGTCGCCGGCCTGATAGAGGGTGTCACCACTTATATTTAGACTGACCGCATCAAAAGCAACAACACTCCCCGGGCCAAAAAAGGATGCATGCACGAGCGCCTTATGGGCATTTTCCACCATCTGGCCGCGATCATACTCCAGCATGGGGTAGGCGGCGGCGCCCATGGATACAGTGCCGTTTTTTAAACCTTTCACCTGTTGTTGAATTTCGTTCGAAATCGCCAGGCTGGCTTTAATATCTGAACCCGGCAGACAGCAACCCAACAATTCACCGTCTATCGCTCCCCAAATGCCGTCTTCTCGGTCACATATCTCTTCGACAATGCCGGCAATATCTTTTGCATGGCGCACATTGCTTTCGGGGTTTTGAGATGACTCCTCGCTGGTGGGCGGATCTGCCTTGACCACCAACAAGGCGAATCGTCGAACAGCTGTGGTTCCTTCTCGCACCCGTTGCACGAACGGTTGATCTTGAATCACGGAATGGCCCAAAGAAAGTGACCCGGCTTGAGTGTCCGGCCTGGCGTTCGACCTATGGCCGGTGGCATGCTTTTCCCCCATCCGGCCCAACAGAAATTCACGGCTGGTATCGCGTTCCGGAGCTGTCGTATGTTCAGAACTGGTTTTATGTAGACTCATCGTTCTGTTACAGATGCCTTCCTAAAAAAGCCTGGTATTGTTCAATTTTTATGGTTCTGCAGAATGGATTCAAATGCCTGGACGATAATGTCAAATTCGTGTTCTTCGATGGTGCGTACATCCATAATGAACCTGTCCTCTTCAATCCGACCGATGATGGGCGGCTGTCCACCCCTGAGCAATCGTTCCACCCGGTTGACGGAGATTGAATTCACCTTAACCCGCACGCAGAAGGTGGGCAGGTCCGCAAGCGGCATCGAACCGCCCCCTGCCCGTGAAGCCCCCTTAACAATCTCTATCTCCATACGGGCGCCCCCTACCTTTTTGAGCATGGACGCCAGAAGCCCGGCTTTTTTCTCCAGTATTTCAGTGGATACGGTAAGCATGTTCAGTGTGGGAATCGCTTTAACGGCATGCGCTTCATCCCGATATAAACGAAGCGTACTTTCGAGAGCCGCCAGGGTAAGCTTGTCGATCCGCAAGGCCCGCGTGAGGGGGTTCTGTTTGATCTTGTCGAGGATATCACGGGACCCCGCAATGATGCCGGCCTGGGGCCCCCCCAGCAGCTTGTCTCCGCTGAAGGTCACAACATCCGCTCCGGAGGCGACTGATTCCTGGACACGCGGTTCCTTGATCACATTGTAATTCGAAAAATCGATAAAGGTTCCGCTGCCAAGGTCCTCCATCACGGGAAGACCATACGTCTCCCCCAGCGCCACCAACTCCTCCAGAGATACACTTTTGGTAAACCCCACCAGGCCGAAATTGCTGGTATGCACCTTCAGCAACAGACCGGTCTCGTTATCCACCGCTTTTTCATAATCCCGTGCATGCGTCCGGTTGGTTGCACCGACCTCCGTCAGCAGGGCGCCGCTTTTGGCCATTACATCGGGAATTCTGAACGAACCGCCGATCTCCACGAGCTCACCCCTGGAAACGATGACCTTTTTCCCTTTGGCTATGGTATCCAGGCACAGCAGCACTGCCCCGGCGTTGTTGTTCACCACCATGGCCGCTTCCGCGCCGCTGACGTCACAAATCAGGTCCTCCACCGCACTGTACCTGGACCCTCTTTTGCCGACGGTAAGATCGAACTCGAGATTGGAATAACCCGCACCGATGGTGCGTATGTTGTCCAGAGCCGCCTCTGCCAGCCGGGATCGGCCAAGATTGGTGTGGACAATGACACCCGTGGCATTGACCAGGAATTGCAGGTTGTAATCCATGCGCCGGCCGGCAAACTGCTTGACCCGGTCCATGACCTTATCTTTATCCAAGAACGCATCATCAGGGAGGTCGCCGTTTAGAATTTCAGCGCGCAACCCGCCAATCGCCTCCCTTGCGCTGGCGGTCCTCACCGAGCGTGGGACATCGTCAAACCAGGCATCGGTCTTCATGCGTTCAAGCAGATGATCGACGCCGGGAAGCGCTCTCAACAATCGCGTCTTTGGTTCTTCCTCAGCCATGCGTTAAAACCTTTTTTATCAACGGGTTTTGAAAAACAATTCTTATTCATGCCATGTTGAGCATTAACTATCTGTAAACGTTATATCTTATATCTCGATTATCCGAATTTCAACATTTTTTTCACGTTCGCAGCCAGCCAACGCCCCTGGCAGCGACCCGCATTCACCGGATTGTCAAGGTGTTATGGTTGAATCCCGCCTTTAAAAATGCTATTAGCCATACATTAGAAACACCATATAAAGCACCTATGATTTTTAGATGCTAGGTATTTTGGTCTGGTATACAGGTGCTGCAGGTTGAAACCTGTTTCTAATGCATGGGAGGTATCATGAAAAATCTGCTTGTCACCGGAGGCTGCGGTTTCATCGGCAGCAATTTTATCCATTATCTTCTTTCCGGGCAACACTATGACGGGCGGGTGATCAATGTCGACAAATTGACCTACGCCGGCAATATGGAAAATCTCGCCGGCCTGGCGGAAATGAATCCGGACAGCTACATTTTCTCTCAAACCGACATCTGCGACCGGGAAGCCCTTGACCAGCTCTTTGAGGACCATGCCATCGATGCAGTGTGCCATTTTGCCGCGGAATCCCATGTGGACAGATCCATCCTCGGTCCGGACGATTTTATCCGAACCAATATAGTGGGCACGTTCAATCTATTGGAGATTGCCAGAAAAAGGATGAACCAGGTGCATCTTTTCCACCATGTCAGCACAGACGAGGTCTATGGCTCGCTGGGAGAGACGGGATTGTTCACCGAAGAGACACCCTATGATCCCAGCAGCCCCTATTCAGCCTCCAAGGCCGCTTCAGATCATCTGGTCAGGGCCTACCACAGGACCTATGGCCTCCCGGCCACCCTCTCCAACTGCTCCAACAACTACGGTCCCTATCAATTTCCTGAAAAACTAATTCCGCTCATGATTTTAAATGCCAGGGCAGGCAAATCCCTGCCTGTCTACGGCCAGGGGCTCAACGTGAGAGACTGGCTCTATGTGGAGGACCACTGCCGTGCCGTCTGGACGATCATGCAGAACGGCCAAAAGGGGCAGACCTACAACATTGGCGGTCACTGTGAAATGAAAAACATCGATGTGGTGGAAATGATTTGCCATATCCTTGACAAACTGGAACCGCTCGCCCATGCCGGTGTCCGAAAGGACCTAATCGCTTTTGTAAAAGACCGCCCGGGCCACGATCTCCGATATGCCATCGACTTCGGCAAAATCACCAGGGAACTGGGATGGGAGCCGGCCGAAACATTTGAGAGCGGACTAACAAAAACGATTGAGTGGTATATTGAAAACCAGGAATGGACCCATCGCGTTCAAAGCGGCGAATATCGGCAGTGGATCGACACCCAGTATAAATAAACGGAGTAAATGCATGAAACAGCCCAAAGACTTTCTCATTTTCCCCCTGGATGTCCCTTCCATGGAGGAGGCGCTTGGCCTGGTGCGAACCCTGGCACCGGTGGTGGGGACCTTCAAAATCGGTCTGGAACTCTTTATTAAATGCGGGCCGGAAATCATCAGCCGCGTCAAGGCCCAAGCCCCGGATAGCAGCCTATTTCTGGACCTGAAGCTTCACGACATTCCTGCCACCGTCAACCGGGCCATGCGTCAGGTGGCTGCCCTGGGGATCGACATGGCCACGGTCCACTGCGGTGAATCAAAAACCATGCTGGAAGCAGCCGTCAAAGGGGCTGGAAATGACGTCAAGGTTCTGGGCGTCACCGTCTTGACCAGTGTCGGCGCCGGTGATCTTTTAAGGGCGGGTTATGGCCAGGCCCTGGCCGACAACCCGCCGGCGCTGGTACTGAAAAAAGCACGCATGGCCATGGAATCCGCTTGTGCGGGGGTTATCTGCTCGCCGCTGGAAGCCGGAACCATCAAGAAGCATCTGGGCCAAGATTTTCTGGCGGTCACGCCTGGTGTCCGCCCCTGGCAGGAAGACGCCCGGCCGGATGACCAGATGCGTATCGCCACACCGGGCAGCGCCATCGAAAACGGGGCCGACTACCTGGTCATCGGCCGTCCCATCAGGGATGCCGCCAACCCGCTGGCAGCGGCCCAGGACATTCTTGCGGATATCGAAAAAGCACGAAATGTTTAGATCAAATTTTCGTGATTTCGTCCTTTCGTGGTTTCGTGATGAAAAAACCATCCGACATCGAATGATACGGCTTTAAATTATTTTGAAACCCTCCTTTTGGGAAAACAATCCATGACATATTACTCGGGTGTTATGTATGGTGTCAAAGCAGTAAATGGGGTAATCCCTGCCGCTTAATTCCGAAGTGTGGCCTTAAGTCGGGCCGGTTTGATGAACAGGTTCAAGGCATCCCGAATTGAGGTGCAGACAACCGCTGCCGCCTGAAGGGCTGCAGTGGAAACCCCTTCAGCCTGAAGAATGCCAATACCAATCACAGCTTCTTTCAGCATCAATGCGTCGTTTTCACCGTTGCCGATCGCGGCGACTCGGCCGCATCCGAGATGTTGGATATAGTCCAATTTGGCCCGGTTTTGGTGCCCCGGTGAAATGACATGCAGCAGACAGGGCAGGCCCTCCAACTTTTCTCTTACCGTTCCGTGTGTGTCAGCAGTCAGTACATGTATCGTCAGTTGGGTGGATAGTTCTACCATCATCTCCGGCACGCCTTGTATAAGGTCTCCATCCAGGGCGATTGTTCCGTTGTAGTCAAGGACGAGATGATCGATCTCGACATGCTTCATGCCAGGAATGTCGACGGCAAACATAAATCGTTTCTCCTTTTCCCGCCCTTCATGCGGCTGAACATTGTACCTTTACGACAACATTGAAACCATGGAATCTACTCTAAACTAACGTGCCGTAGTTTCAATAAAGGTAATCGGTGTCAAGCAATAACGGGCTGTTGCCGGTATCGATAATTTATGATTGGACTCGATAAATAGAACATCGAACACCCAATGTCCAACAAGGAAAAATAACCCTTTGTGCCCTTTGGTAAACCAGTGAAACCCGTTCTTGCTCCTGTTTCACCGGGGTGTCTTTGTGGTTCAGGCAGGTGTAAGTTAAGGGCTTGAAAAAAGGAGGCGCGCCACCGTTAATGCCAGCATGACGGCCCCCACAATGAGAACCAGTATCAGCTGTTCATTGCTGAATCGCTTCAAACGGTCTCGCATTCAGCGTCCAGGCCAAAGGCAGTGTGCAGGACCCGCACGGCCAGCTCGGTATACTTCTCCTCGATGATGCAGGAAATACGTATTTCCGAAGTGCTGATCATGATGATATTGATGTTTTCCCGGGCTAGTGTGTTGAACATGATCGATGCCACCCCGGAGTGATTCTTCATGCCCACACCGATGACCGAGACCTTGGCGATGTGGTCGTCGCCATAGACATCCTCCGCCCCGATTTCCGCGGCAATCCTTTTCTGTATTTCAAGGGTTTTCTTGAAATCCGCCTTGGGAACGGTAAAGGTCAGATCCGTCTGACCGCCGGCCCGCGTGTTTTGGATGATCATATCCACAACAATGCCTGATTCCGCCACCGGTGAGAATATCTTGGCAGCTATCCCCGGCTGGTCCGGTACCTTTTTGAGCGTAATGCGCGCCTCATCCTTATTGTGGGTAACCCCGGATACCATCAGCTGCTCCATTCCGGAATCTTCACTTACTACCATGGTTCCTTCCTCCTCGGAAAATGACGATCTCACATGCACTGGTATGTTATATTTTTTGGCAAACCCCACCGAGCGTATCTGGAGCACTTTGGCCCCTAGACTGGCCATGTTCAGCATTTCATCGTAGGACACCTCTTTCAGCTTTCTCGCTTTGTGACAAATGTTCGGATCGGCAGTGTAAATCCCATCCACATCTGTATAGATCTCACAGGTGTCGGCCTTTAGCGCGGCGGCTATGGCCACGGCCGAGGTGTCCGACCCCCCGCGCCCCAACGTGGTGATATTGCCCTTGAGGTCGGCCCCCTGGAAGCCTGCAACCACCAATATGGTTCTTTTCTCCAGCAGCTCGCACATGCGCTTGGCCCCGATTTCGATAATCCGCGCATTGCCGAAATCACAGTCAGTAACCACTTCAGCCTGGTGGCCGAGCAGAGACTGTGCCGCGTAGCCCATGGACTTGAGCATCATGGCCAGTAGGGCGGAGGTGGTCTGTTCACCGGTGGCCAGCAGTACATCCAGTTCCCGTTTGTCCGGATCCCCGGTAACACCGGCAGCCAAATCGATAAGCGTGTCGGTAACGCCAGCCATGGCCGACAGGATCACAACAACATTGTTTCCCTGTTCATAGGTCCGGATTACCCGTTGTGCCACGTTCCGGATGCGGTCTACATCCGCTACCGAAGTCCCGCCGTATTTCTGTACGATCAATCCCATCTTGTTTACCTCAACTTTTTTCCACCTCTCTTAACAAATCAGATCTGTCCTGTCCAGCATCCAACAGCTGTATCTTGCGGGATGTTGCCCCGGTTGTCGCAATGGAAATGCTCAGGTATGCGCCCAATTCCTGCACATTGATTCTGTCGGCCCATTCAATGGCCACAACCCCTTTGCCGTTGACAAGATCCAAAAGTTCGAGATCCTCCAAGTCAGCCCCGCCGGCAAGGCGATAGAGATCGGCATGATACAGTGTCAATCTACCGGGGTACTCATTGATCAATGTGTAGGAAGGACTGGTGACATAGTACGCTTCCGGTACTTCCAGGCCCCTGGCCAATCCCTGGACAAGGACGGTTTTGCCGCTGCCAAGGTCACCGGTCAGGGTTATGACGAGTGGTGAGGATATGGACCGGCCCAGCTTTTCGCCCAGCTTGAATGTTTCCGGCGCTGAAGCCGTTGTTATGGTAAGCCCCATCAGATCGTGCCGTCCGCCATCAGCTGCCTGATTTCCGCAGGTACCCGATCCATGACTTCTGTGGCCAGAAATCCAAAAGGCCCCTTGCTTTCGAAAAGATGATCAGCTGCCAGACCGTGCAGACACACACCGAGCTTTACGGCTGTCTCAGCAGCGTATCCTTGGGCGATAAATCCGGCAATCAAGCCGGTCAAAACATCTCCCATACCACCGGAGGCCATTCCGGGATTGCCTGTGGAATTGATATGGGCGCTCCCGTCCGGATGGGCGATGACGGTTGCCGCTCCCTTGAGGACCACGTGGACACCGAAGGTTTGGGCAAAATCGCAGGCACAGCCGACCCTGTCCTGCTGAACCTGTTTGGGGGTCGCATCCATAAGGCGGGCCATCTCGCCGGGATGCGGCGTGATGACGACCGGCACGCGCACCTTTTTAAGAACCTGCGGATCGTTCGCCAAAAGGTTAATGGCGTCGGCGTCTACTACCAGGGGTACGCGGGTCTTCTTCATGAGGCTGAAAAACAACCGGCCAACACCGTCATCCGTGCCTATGCCGGGGCCTATGGCAAGACAGCGCTTGCCGCTAAGATGTGCCAGCACTATCGCCAAGGCAGAAGCATCCAGGCTGCCGCTATCGGTTTCGGGCAGGGGAATGGTCATGACTTCCGTCACCTGCGGTTCCACCACCGGATTGAGACCTTCAGGTACGCCCAGACTCACCAGACCGGCCCCGGCACGCATGGCCGCCGTGGCCGTCATGGCTGCGGCGCCGGTCTTGCCCGGTGAGCCGGCAACCACCAAAACGTGACCGGTGGTGCCTTTGTGCGCATCCGGCGCCCGGTTGCCAAGCATGGCCTTCAACATCATCCCGGTCAACAGACACCGGCGGGGATTGACAGCCTCGGCAATGAAGGGGGGAATGCCGATGTCAATGGTTTCCAGTTTACCGCAAAGCGCTGCGCCGGGAAAAATCTTGAGGCCGAGTTTGGCAAAACCAAAAGTTGCCGTAACCTGGGCACGGATACACGTGCCGCACACCTGGCCGGTATCCGTATGTAGCCCCGAAGGGACATCCACGGAGAGGACCGGTTTTTCCAGCCGGTTGATGAAATCAATGGCCTCCCTGTAGTGTCCCCTGACATCCGCATTCAAACCGGTTCCCAAAAGTGCATCCACCCAGATATCCTGGCGGCGCATGGCGGCTTTTTTCTTTTTAAGGGCGGCACTGTCTGCAATTTCCACAACAGGAATGTCCAAAGGGGTTAAAAGCCCCAGGTTGGCGCCGGCATCCCCTTTTACCCCTCCTATATTTGACAAAAGAAAAACCGTAACCTTCACACCCCGATAGGACAGGTAGCGAGCCATCACGAAGCCGTCACCGCCATTGTTGCCCCTGCCCGCCAGCACACCCACTTTTTTGGATCCAAGGCCTGGAAAATGAGCCTGCATCAAGTTTGTTGCACCGACCCCGGCATTTTCCATGAGAACCCGGCCGGGTACGCCGAACGACTCGATGGTCCGTCGGTCCATTTCACGTATTTCTTCAGCCGTTACCAAATACATGTCAACCTCCGCTGCGCATGCCGATTGCCTCGAGCACCGCGACGCTTTTCTTTTCCATGCGACGGGCTTCCGCCTCGTCATGCTCGTGATCGTAACCCATCAAATGCAGGACCCCGTGAACCAGCAATTCCACTGTACGCGTCTCCACATCCATGCCGGCGGCCGCTCCTTCCCGCTCGGCCGTATCAACGGATATGACCACATCACCCAGAAGGTCCGGTGAAACGTCGGCAAACTCGCCTTCCTGCATGGGAAAGGCGATGACGTTGGTGGGGCCCTCCCTGTTCAGGTAGGTTGCATTCAAGTCGGCTATCTGAAGGTCATCCACAAGCAGGATGGAAAGCTCTTTCTCAGGACATCCCAAGGCGTCTAAGATGGCCCGAGCCTCCTGCTCGATCCTGGCCGGCATTGCCGGATGCCTTTCCTGGCGGTTGTCTATCAGCACTCCCATGACCGTCCTTTCCATTTTGTCGGGGGGGGGATTCCGAGTATTCAATGCGATGGTGGTGAATCCCGGTTAATATCTTGTAATAGCTTCTGGCGATCTTGTGCAGGTCCTTCAGGGTGAGTTCACAATTGTCGAGTTGCCCGTCGGAAAAAATTTTGTTGAACAGATCCTGGGCCAGGCGTTGTATCCTGGAGGCTGTCGGATTTTCAAGCGTCCGCGAAGCCGCCTCCACAACATCTGCCAGCATCACAAGCCCGGCCTCGCGGGTCTGCGGCAGGGGGCCGGGATACCTGAAATCTTCTATTTTTACGGCGTCATCTCCTTTCTGCTGCCGCGCTTTCTCGTAAAAAAAAGTGATCAGGCTTTTGCCGTGGTGCTGCTGGATGGTATCGATGATGCTCTGCCCCAGCTTGTTCTCTCTGGCAATTTCGACACCGTTCTTGACATGGGCAATCAGAATCAGACTCGACATGGAAGGCGCCAGTTTGTCGTGGCGGTTGACACCGTCAGTCTGGTTTTCGATAAAATAGAGCGGCTTTTTAATTTTGCCGATGTCATGGTAGTACCCGCATACCTTGGCCAGCAAAGGATTGGCACCTATTTCCGCGGCAGCCGCCTCCACCATGTTGCCCACCACCATGGAATGGTGGTAGGTTCCCGGCGCTTCGATCATCAGCTGGCGTAAAAGGGGACGGTCCAGATTGGCCAGTTCCAAGAGGGTGATGTCCGTGGTATACCCAAAGGCAAATTCCATGAGCGGCGCCAGGCCGAGGGTCAGGATGCCGGTACCGATACCGCCCGCAAAAGCAAAGGCCATGCTCCATAAAAGCGCTGCCCCGGACAGGTTTCCGGCATACACTTCCGAGGCAATGGCCAGGACCATGTTCAGCAGTCCCAGTTTTAAACCGGCTTGAATGAAAACTTTGCGTTCACGGCAGTTCTGCACCCAATATGCCGCCAGTGCATTGTTCAGCAAAAAATAAATAAATGTGTCAAAGCGGCCGTGAAATATAGTGGCTGTGCAGAATGCCGTGATGATGGCAAAGGGAATGGCGATCTCGAGCCCCATGAAGAGACAGATGGTCATGGCGCCGGACGCCAGCGGAATGCCGTAAAAGATGGCCCTGGCCGGTATGGGGATCGGTGCACCGGCTGCCAGGGATTCTGCCAGGGAAGCCGATATTTTAGCCGCAAAAACGAAAACGAGCAGCATGGTGGCGATAAACAGCAAATTCTTGTTCATGCCTCCCGTGATATTGAAAACACGCTCCCGGTGAAGTACAAAAAGGCCCACCAGCAGACATATGATAATGATGGCCGCTCCCACGCTCTTGGCCAGGACTTCCTCGGTTTTGGTCTGGGCCGCAAACGCTTTGAGTTTCAAAAGCTGTATTTCGGACACCCGTTCACCCTCGCGCAGCAGCATTTCACCAGCCTTGATTTTATAGAAAATGGGCTGGATTTTCGCAGCCGCCTGTTGCTTGCGATCTTCTGTTTCTCTGCTGTTCAGGGTGATGTTCGGCACGATTAGCCGCTGGGCAACGTCAACTATCAGATTACGCAGGTTGTAGTTGACGTCCTTGAGAAGCGGGTGTCCCACAATACGAACCATGACTTTGGATTGGTCCAAGCCGTAGAACTGCTTTAGATTGGTAACGGTGCGCTCTGTCTTCTCGCCGATCTGTCGCAGGGTGATGCCTTTTTCCGATTCCCTCAGGAGCAGTTCCTTGTTGGCCACAACACCGTTGTCCAGGATTTCCGACAGAATGCGGATGATGTTGCTGGAGATATGAACAGAAAACGCCTCCTTTTCCAGAATGGCAAACGCGCCCCTGCTGAACGTGACCCCCATGCCTTTCTCGAAAATCGGCTTTTGGACGACAACAAGATCGTGGACGGATTGACCGCCACTCTGACCGTCAAGGGCAGGTTCGGCAACGGTTTCATGCGGCGTTGTTTTACCATCCGCGCCAATGGACTCCGGATTCACCGCCGGCAAAGACGCAGCTGCAATCACACCGCGCATGTCGTCAAAGGCGGTGTTGACCCGCTGTACCAACTGGGTGGTAAGGGCCGTGTTGTGGTCGTAAACCGAGAGAATTCTTTCCACAGCTAAAGCACGCTGCTCTTCCGTTGCCGGTTTGTCCTCGAAAAGAAAATCCTTGGTGGCTTTGATGTCTCTTTCGACCACGTCACCGCTGACATAAGACCGCTGGCTGACAATCAGGCTCGGAAAAAGCACCACAATGATTGCAGCGGTTACCACTGCCAGGAGAAACCACTTGAAGTGTCTTTCCAGACCAAAAAAGCGTTCAAGGTCGTTTTTGTGTTTACCGTTTCGCATGAAATCAGCCGCTCAATGGATCACCTTTCCCGATTGTCACGAGCCTGCTTTTCTTCTTCCAGTTCTTCATAGGCCTTGATGATGTCCTGGACCAGCCTGTGCCGAACCACGTCTGTTTTTGAAAAAAATACGAATTTGATGCCTTCAATATCCTGTAGAATGTTTTTACTCTCTACGAGCCCCGAGGCTTTGTTGGCTGGCAGGTCAATCTGAGTGATGTCTCCGGTGATAACAGCCTTGGAGTTGAAGCCGATGCGCGTGAGGAACATTTTCATCTGTTCCGAGGTCGTGTTTTGGGCCTCATCCAGAATGATGAAGGAATCGTTCAATGTCCTGCCACGCATAAAAGCAATGGGTGCCACTTCGATAATACCGCGCTGCAAAAGGGAGGAAACTTTTTCAAAACGCATCATATCGTGCAGGGCATCGTAAAGGGGTCTCAAATAGGGGTCTACCTTTTCCGTCAAATCACCGGGCAGGAACCCCAGGGCTTCGCCGGCTTCAACAGCCGGACGGGTCAGGATAATGCGACTCACAATCCCTTTTGAAAGGGCGGACACCGCCATGGCCATGGCCAGATAGGTCTTGCCGGTCCCTGCTGGCCCAATGCCAAACACGATGTCAAAGGCTCGGATGGCATCGATGTAGGCCTTCTGGGCCCTGCTCTTGGGTGTGATGGAACGTTTTTTGGAGGTGACATACACCGTGTCTAGAAAAATGTCCTTAAGCTTGGCCTTGTGATCCCGGGTCAGCAC
>Ga0180435_10002650_pt1 | contig 18183 bp, 17 predicted proteins | sample SS_ome_3_FD_132467 | JGI IMG/M metagenome (GOLD analysis project Ga0180435, IMG submission 132467) | Hypersaline lake sediment archaeal communities from the Salton Sea, California, USA - SS_3_S_1 metaG | ecosystem: Environmental > Aquatic > Non-marine Saline and Alkaline > Hypersaline >...
ATAAGTTCAATCATAAAAGTTAGTTAAGAACGCATATTTTTTGTTGCTTAGCGACCGATCCGACGGTGCCTAAAACACTCAAACAGTTGCCCGCGTTCAAAATGATCATATGCGAGCCTTTATCCGGGTTAACTTGAGCATTTCGGATATGCGCATTATGTTTTTTGTTTATCGGAGAGGAAATGAGCTGGTTTCAAAGGCTGTTCGATTATTCCGTTCCGTGGGTTGAAGACCTAAATAAACAAAAAGAATTTAATTTGCATAATCTTAATATTTTTCAAAGTGGTAAGCTAACTGACGCGTCAATTGAATTGAGTGACTTTCTAGAAGCTCAAAATTTGTTTCGTCTTGGCTTCTTCGGCTATTTTATTGTGCTGCCATTTTTACTGAACATTCCGATTCTCAGAGGGTTTCTATTGAAGCTAGGGTATAAAAAACCAGATATTGGTTTCATTTTGGTCTTAATTTTCGTATTGGCATTATCCTTTACTGCCACCATATTGTGCCCTTCATTTGTTAAGAGAGCAATGGCTGAAACCAGAGAAATGCTATATGCTTATTTTATCATGGCATATGTAATTATTTACATATGGCCCGACGATAAAATTCATCCGACTGGTTGAACCTTGGCTGCGTCTACCGGAATGGCCGCTAGTGATATTTGGCTGTTATTGTTATTTTATTTTAATTAGCCAACACACTTGCAGGGCTTGTCAGGAGGCCATTAAATTATTTCGCGCAGCGGATTTATTTTTGTTTGACTTGCACTTTTGCCTATGTTAGGTCCTGAAAGTCCATTTCTGGGCCGGGATTTCGATATCCTGGAAAGTTATTATTGGGTATGAAAAAGGAGAAATATCGGTCACTAAGGGATCTGGCATATTACAGCAGCCTGGGATTCTCGGTGGCGCTTTCCATATTCATCGGTCTCGGCATCGGCGTTTGCTTAGATCGAAAATTTGAAACCACTCCCTGGCTGACACTTATTTTTTTGGGACTTGGTATTGCGGCTGGATTTCGAAATATCGGCCTGGCTATCAAAAAAAGTCGTAAATTGTAACACCTAAAACTTAAAACGCTATTTATTGATATTCGTGTGAAGATACAGGATAGAATACTCAAATTTGTAACCCGCACAAACTGGGTACTCCTGGTGGTTGTGACCGCAATTGGTTTGGCGTTTATGCCATTTCAGTTTACCAAGGGGATCTTCTTTGGCGGCCTGATCGTAACGGTTAATTTTCATCTGCTCTACCGGACGTTGAGAAAGGCCCTGACACCACCGCACCTATCTTCCCACAATATCGTTCTGGCGAAATACTATTTCCGCTTTTTTGTCAGTGGCGTGATCCTGCTGTTTCTGATAAAAGGGCAGCATGTGGCTCCGCTGGGTCTTTTTGTGGGTCTATCTGTGGTTGTGGCCAGCATCTTCCTGGCTACGATCCTTGAAGCAAGCAAACTTTTTATGAAGGAGGCAGTCTAAGGATGGAGCATCCCTATCTATTTTTTGTTAAGCTGTTTGAACTCATCGGTTTGGATCACTTTGCTCATGCTTATCCACACGTCATTTATACCTGGGTCGTGATGGCCATTCTTATCGGGTTTGGTTTTTTTGCAGCCAAGGTGGTGACGCTGGTGCCATCCAAGGGGCAAAATTTCTTTGAAATTCTGATTTCAGGTTTGGAGGAATTCGCCGTTGGCATGACCGGTGAAGAAGGGCGCTGGCTGTTGCCGCTCATCGCCACCATTTTTATTTATATTGCCACCTGTAACCTGATCGGATTGATTCCGGGTTTTTTCCCGCCCACCGCCAGCTTGAACACAACCGCGTCATGTGCCTTGACAGTGGTTGTTTTTACACACGTTATCGGGATTAAATATCATGGTGCCAGTTACATCAAACATTTTCTGGGTCCGGTCTGGTGGATGGTTCCCATTATTTTGCCCATCGAGTTAATCGGGCATCTGGCTCGCGTGCTGTCACTTTCTTTCCGTCTCTTCGGCAACATGATGGGGCACGAGTTGGTTTTGGGGATCCTGTTTTTCCTGGCAGGTGCTTTCTTTGCACCCTTGCCGATCATGGCGCTGGGTATTTTCGTGGCTTTGGTCCAAGCCTTTGTGTTTTTCCTGCTGTCGGTGATGTATTTTCAATCGGCCATGGAACACGCACACTAAAAATGAAATCGCGCAGCGATTTCATTTTGGATAAAGGAAGAAGCGAATCTAAAAATCTTAACAAGGAGGAAGAGCAAGTATGGAAGCAACTGCATTAAGTTTTTTTATTGCCTGCGTAACAGCAGCTGGGTTTGGAATTGCCATTGCAGCTTTTGGCTGTGGTATTGGCCAGGGGATCGGCTTGAGATCGGCCGTGGAAGGTATCGCCCGAAATCCGGAATCTTCCGGTAAGGTAACCGTTACCCTGTTGATCGGTCTGGCAATGATCGAGTCCCTCTGTATTTACGCTTTGGTTGTTGCTTTGATCCTGATTTATGCACATCCGCAAGCAGGTGCCATCGCGGGGCTGCTGAGTCACTAAAAGCCAAGTTAAAACAAAAAAACCGCACTCATTTGAGTGCGGTTTTTTGTTTTTAGGCTGAAGACGATTAGGCTGCTAGGCGGTTACTGCAATTTGCCATGGGGCGTTCGGCAGTCGTGACTTTTCGCGCTTAACCAGATGCCGGCACCCCCAAACGCGCAACATGGTCTTTATTCCCCTTCCTGTCATTCTCCCGGAAGAGGGAATCCAGACAAGGCTATTCGCGTGCTGATTATTGTGGATCCCCATTTACATGTGGATGACCCGTGATGCTGCTGTCAGCGAGTAGCTTCTAAGCTCGCCTCGAATCCTTGGATCCTCGGCCCCTTGGCCCCAAATTAAAGCTTACTCCGCAAATACTGCCCGGTATACGATTCCGCTACCTTAACGAGCGCTTCCGGCGGACCGCAAGCGATAACCTGGCCGCCCGCATTCCCGCCTTCAGGACCCAGATCGATGATGTAATCTGCCGACTTGATGACGTCCAGGTTGTGTTCAATGATGATGACGGTATTGCCGGCATCCACCAAGCGGTGCAGAACAGTTAACAGACAGCGGATATCCTCACTGTGCAGGCCTGTGGTGGGCTCGTCCAAGATATAAAGGGACCGCCCCGTTGCTTTCTTGCTCAATTCCTTGGCCAACTTAATCCGCTGGGCTTCGCCGCCTGAAAGCGTCGTGGCCGGCTGTCCCAAATGGATGTATCCGATGCCCACATCCACCAGGGTTTGCAGCCTTGAGCGGATATTACCTATTTTACTGAAAAAAGTCAGGGCCTGGTTAGCGGTCATGTCGAGAATGTCGACAATATTTTGGCCGCGGTAGCGAATTTCAAGGGTTTCGCGGTTATAGCGCTTTCCATGGCAGGCATCACAAGGCACATACACATCCGGCAGGAAGTGCATTTCAATTTTAATGATGCCATCCCCGCCGCATGCTTCGCAACGACCGCCTTTGACATTAAAGCTGAAACGGCCGGGTTTGTAGCCGCGCATGCGTGCTTCGGGCGTTTTGGCAAACAGCTCCCGGATATAGGTAAATAAGCCGGTGTAGGTAGCGGGATTGGAGCGCGGCGTCTTGCCGATGGCTGACTGGTCGATATGAATAACTTTATCTATATGCTCAACACCCTTGAGATCCTTGTATTTTCCGGCGCCGATCGTTTTATGATGGAGTCGTTGGGTAAGGGCTTGATACACTGTTTGCAGAACCAGTGATGACTTCCCGGATCCTGAGACACCGGTGACACAGGTGAAGCACCCCAGGGGGAAGCGAACGTCGATATGCTTGAGATTGTTTTGGGAGGCCCCCTGGATATAAATATTTTTTCCATTGCCTTTACGTCTTTGTTGGGGTACCGCGATGCTGGCTTTCCCGGACAAATACTGGCCGGTCAAAGAGGTTTCGGAACGCAGCAGCGCCTCGGGTGTGCCGCAAAATACGACCTCACCCCCGGCGATGCCGGCGCCAGGTCCCATATCAACAACATAGTCGGCCCGTCGAATGGTTTCTTCGTCATGTTCCACAACCACCACCGTATTGCCCAGGTCGCGCATTTTGGTGAGTGCCGCTAGAAGTTGTTGATTGTCACGCTGATGGAGCCCGATGCTGGGTTCGTCCAGAACATATAACACCCCGGTCAATTTTGATCCGATCTGGGTGGCCAGGCGGATACGCTGGCTTTCACCACCCGAAAGGGTGTTGGCACGCCGGTCCAGTGTTAAATACGGTAGTCCAACATTGATCAGAAATCCGAGCCGCTGGGTAATTTCACGCAAGATGCGTTCCGCAATGGCCGCTTTTTTTTTGTTCAGTTTCAGTTCCTGGAAAAAATTCCGGATGCGTCCGATGGGCATGGCGCTTATCTGCGATATGGTCCGACTGCCGACCTTGACCGACCGGCTGGCCGGATTCAACTTCGTTCCCTGGCACTGGGGGCATGATTTGAAGTTCATGTATTGTTTGATGTCCTGCCGGGATGAAGTCGATTCAGTTTCCTTATATCGCCGTTTCAGCGTGGGGATGATGCCTTCAAAGGCCCGATGATAGGTGAAACGACGTTCGTTTTTTTCGAAATAAAATCGGATTTGCTTATCGCCGGAACCATATAGAAGGGCCTGTTTAAACTTTTCGGGGAGGTCAGCATAGGGGGTATAGATATCGGTTTGATAATGGGTGGCGAGCGCGTCCAGGAACTCGGTAAAATGGACAGAGCTTCGGTGGGCCCACATGGCAACGGCACCTTGCCGCAGGGACAAGCTCTGGTTGGGGACAATTAAGTTGGGGTCAAACTCACTCATGGCCCCCAAACCATCGCATTGGGGACAAGCGCCCTGGGGTGAATTAAATGAAAAACTGGCCGGTGTGAATTCAGGATATTGGGTACCACAGCGCAAACAGGCCGCTGTTTCACTAAATAAAATGGGGGATCCCTCAATCACATCGATGAGAACTCGGCCGCCGGACAGGGAGGCCGCCAGTTCCAAAGAATCTGCCAGACGATTGCGAATACTCGATTTGATGATTAAACGATCCACAACCACTTCGATATGGTGTTCCTTGGCGGCAGGCAGCTTGGGAACCTGGTCAAGTTCAAGAATTTGGCCGTCAATCCGGACGCGGGCAAAGCCCTCCTTGCGCAGGCGTTTAAACAGCTTTGCATGGGTACCCTTTTGTTTGTGAACAAGCGGGGAAAGAATTTGCACCCGTGATTTTTCCGGCAGCGCCATGACCTGATCGACAACCTGGTCAATGGTTTGGGATGAAATGGCTTGCCCGCATTGATGACAGTGGGGCGTGCCCACCCGGGCAAATAAAAGACGGAGGTAATCATAAATCTCGGTGATGGTACCGACGGTGGATCGGGGATTATGGCTGGCGGTTTTTTGTTCGATAGCAATGGCCGGGGATAATCCCTCGATGGCATCAACCGCCGGCTTTTCCATGCGCTCCAGAAACTGACGCGCGTAGGTGGTCAAGGATTCAACATAACGGCGCTGACCCTCAGCATATAGGGTATCAAAGGCCAGGGTTGATTTGCCTGAACCGGATAGACCCGTTACGACGATGAGTTTTTTTCCCGGCAGGACCAGATCGATGTTCTTGAGATTGTGTTGCCGCGCACCCTGTATGCTGATATCCATTTTGGCACCATACGGCATATTGGGTGCCGGATCAACTGCCGAAATGGTGCCACCTTGGGAGGATGGTGATTGTTATAGTAAGGTTTTGATTTAAACCCGCACATAAAAGCGTATGCGCAATCGGAATGGAATTTTGAGAGATGCTGTAAGGTTCCTTAGCTAGCATGATGAAATGATTAGAATTTTGTTAGCTTCCGGTCGACATGAAATTTCTTTGCTTAAATCCAGGAAAAAATATATTAAAAATTAAAGAAAATGAAAGAAAATTAAAGTAAATAGGAGAAAAGTAGTTTGTTGAAAAATTGTTCATAACCTCGGATATACCTAAAATTCTTAAAAAAATTTGGACATCCCAAGGGCCGCGTATCAAAGAATTGACAAATTTCGACAGAAAAAAATATTTAATATCAGAATGTTAAGATGTATTAAATTCTTTGGGTCACATGGTTTTTCAAACCGCTTCTATCCGGTTTGACAATTGCTCACGACTGGCTTAAAAATCTCCAACGATTGAGAATATAGATCTCATCCGGTTTTTTTCCAAAAAACCGATAAATTTCGTTGTTTTATCTAGTTGATTAATCCCTGAACATATCAACGCATTATTGAAATCGGATCCACGAGAAATTTGATATTTATGGAAGCTGTTTGGAACGAGATAAAAGCTGCGGTCAAGGAAAAAATTCCTGGACATTGTTTCAAAATGTGGATTGAACCGATTCATTTTGATAAAACGACCGAAGAGGCCATCCATCTGTATTGTCCCAATCAATTTTATAAGAACCGCATTCTGAGCAACTACGCCAAGCTGATGGAAACTGAATTGGCCCGCATCATGGGGCATCCCTGTGATCTGGTTCTCAAGGTGAGTCATCAGCTCGCTCGACCAACCTCGCGTGCATTGCCGCCACAACACCAGATGTTGCTTCCGAGTATCCATTCCAAAACCTACAGCGGCCGGATGTTACGCCACAATTTCACTTTTGATGAATTCGTGGTCGGTCAGTGCAATGGCTTGGCTTATTCTGCCGCACTATCCCTGGCTTCCAGGCGCTCGTCCCAGCAAAATTCAGTATTTCTACTTTCCAAAACAGGCAATGGTAAAAGCCACTTAAGCCAGGCTGTGGGCCATCATATCCTGTCTGCATCTCCGGCCGAACGCGTATTTTATATTACGGCGGAAGATTTCACCAATGAAATGACTTACGCATTCCAAAACAATACGATTGGAAAGTTTAAAGATAAATATCAGAAGCAATGTGATGTCTTACTGCTGGAGGATGTGCATCATCTCAGCGGAAAGGATCGTACCCAGCAGGAATTGGCTTTGGTACTGGACACACTTTTTGAATCTGATAAAAAGATTATTTTTTCGAGTTGCTACCTGCCCGGTGAAATTCCTAAATTGAATGAGAAGTTGCGGTCCCGACTCAGCTACGGCCTCATTTCAACCATTGAAAAGCCGGAATATCAGACCCGGATTAAAATCCTGCAAAAAAAGTCAGCTGCGAACGGTTGTGAGCTTCCCCATGACGTCGCAAATTATCTTGCCGATTCACTCTGTGACAATGTTCGTCAGTTGGAGAGCGGGCTGATCGGCATCGTGGCCCAGTCATCCCTGTTGGGAATGGATATTGATTTGAAACTGGCCGAGAGTGTGGTGAGCAATATTGTGCAGCAACAGAAGACCATTACCATCGATGTCATCAAAAAGCTCGTGTGCCAGCAGTATAAACTCAGCCTGAAAGAGCTAGTATCGCGATCGCGCAAACAGCGTATTGTTAAACCCAGACAGGTGGCCATCTTTTTGGCCCGGCGTTATACCGATCAGCCTCTGCAAGCCATTGGCAAGAGTTTCAACCGCTATCACGCCACGGCCTTACACGCCATCGGGTGTGTCGAGAAGGAACTCAAACACGACGCCCCTCTCAAGCGACATGTGAAGTATCTGAGTGACAAGCTCGAATCGGGTGACTTCTAAAAAGCAAAAAACAGCCCTTGTTCGAAATCAAGGGCTGTTTTTTGCTTATTTATTGGGTTTTGATAAAGGTATCGTTGGAGGCCACAATGTCCTCGATAACTTCCAAACGCAGATTACGGTTGTATTCAATCAGGCAACGCAGTTTTAAGGCGCAAAGCTTGACGCATAATTCATCGGCAGGATCGTATTCACCGATGCACCCGATTTGATCGTCCAAAATTTCAATATCCATTATTCTGTTTTCCATATAACCTGCTAGCCTTTCTTGACAGTATGCCTTGCAATTTTTTTCACATTTGCAAAAGTGATAACATTTCTGCATGAATGCGTCCATTTGTTGCCAAAATCTCCTTGTGTTCAATTTGGAATGGATTATTATTAAAATCGGTTACCACAGCCCCGGATTCCTTGGCGATAACCAGGGCCGCGGCTGTGTCCCATGGATGGAGATTTTGCTCCCAGAAGCCATCAAAACGACCGCAGCTCAGCGCACATAAATCCATAGCCGCCGAACCCAGCCGGCGGATGCCGCGGGCCGCTCGTAAACAACTGGCCAGACGTTGGGTAATGGTGTCAAATACGGATCTCAGGTTATAAGGAAAGCCGGTTGCCAGCAGGCTGTCGCCGACCGTCTCCGTGGTCGAGGTGTGGATGGGGCGGTCATTCAAGAAGGCGCCCTCTCCGGCAACAGCCGTAAACAGCTCGCCGTTTACGGGATTTAAAACAACCCCTATTTCCGGAACCCCATTGCGGGCAAAAGCAATTGATATCGAAAAAATGGGCACCTGATGGGCAAAATTGACGGTTCCGTCCAGTGGATCGATAATCCATTGGTGCCTGGCATCACCCTGATCAAGACCGCTCTCTTCAGCTAAGATTGAATGCTCTGGAAAGGTTTGGCGGATGATTTCAATAATGGCTGATTCCGAATCAGTATCCGCCTGGGTAACCAGGTCAACCACGCCTTTCTTGCGGATGTCCAGGATGTTGCCGAAATGAGATTTAAGGATTCGGCCACTTGCAAAAGCAGCCTTGATGGCGGTCCGTTTTATGAGGTCCATATTCATAGATGGGACCGTTATAGGTGATATTGAGCGGATGTCAAGGGTTTTTGAACACTGTGTTTGAAAATATCTGAACTGAAAGCGCTAAGCTGTCAGCTATAAGCATCAAGCTGCTTATCGCTGATGGCTACCAGCTTATGGCCGCACCAACTTTTCCAAATGTTTAATCAAAGGCCGCAGGGTAGCTGCTTTTCGGGCTGAAACAACAAAACCCTGGTATTGATGGTGCAGGCGTCTTCGCTCTTCGGAAGAGACCCGGTCTTGTTTGTTGAGCACGCGCACCAGCGGGATATGCTGCAAGGCAAGGTCAACCAACAACGATTCCACGGATTCGATTTGCTCCGGATGGCGGGGGTTGCTGATGTCAATTACATGAAGCAGGATATCCGCATTTTCGAGCTCTTCCAGGGTGGCCCGAAAGGCCACCAGCAGATCATCCGGCAGGTTTTTGATAAAGCCAACCGTATCGGTGACAATCACCTCGGTATCCCGCGGAAACCGAAGCCGCCGACTGGTGGGATCCAGCGTAGCGAATAATTGTTTTTCGGCCAGGACACGGCTGCGGGTCAGGGTGTTGAGCAGGGTGGATTTACCGGCATTGGTATAACCGACGATGGAAATAATGGGCAAGGCCTGGCGCGATCGCCGGGCACGCTGCTGGTGGCGATGTTTGCGGACATTTAAAAGGGCCTTTTCCAGGTGGTTGATCTTGGTGCGGACGCGACGGCGGTTGATTTCCAGCTTGGTTTCACCGGGGCCTCTACCGCCGATACCGCCGGTTAGACGGGACATGGCCGTGTTTTTTGATATGAGTCTGGGCAGCAGATACTTGAGCTGGGCCAGTTCCACCTGAAGTTTACCTTCACGGGTTTGGGCCCGTTGGGCAAAAATATCTAGAATGAGCTGGGTTCGATCGATGACCTTCAGATCAATTTGATTGGTGATGGCACGAATTTGAGACGGATTGAGTTCCTGGTCGAAAATTAACAGCGTGGCCCCTTTCTGCAGGGCGGAAACGGTCAGGCTCTTGAGCTTGCCCGATCCCATCAGATAGCGACTGTCTTTTTTTTTGCGTTGCTGCAGGACACGGCCCACCAGGCGAATACCACTGGAAGATACCAGTTCTGCCAATTCGTCCAGGGAATCGTTTGCCGTGTGTTTGGGAGCCGTGGAAACACTGATAATCATGGCGCGCTCGCCACCTTGATCGGCCACATGGTAGGATGTCAGGTGGGCCAGCTCTTCTTCGATGGAACGGATGAGCTGGTGGCAGTCGATGTCTGTTTTGCTGGGGGCCAGGGCGGTTTGCTCACTGGTGGGAACCCCACTGGCCTGGGGTAGAATGTGGCTCATGAGGACCTGTTGGGGCAGCCCGTCCGGGCCCACCTGGACCGCGGCCATGAGATCGAGCCTCAGCAGGGCCAAATCCATGAGATCGTCCGTGCTCAAGGGTTCATCCTTCAGATGGGTATGGACACAGCGCAGACCCCGGAGGCGGCCGGGGGCCAAACGGTATTCGCGGGTATCCGGAATGACGATACCCTGGTGGTTGCCCACAATTACATAGGGAATTTTGCCTTTTCGGTCGATCAGAAGCCCGAGTTGACGATGCAATTCAAAGGATAACCGGCTAATGTCCCGGACCAATTGGGGCGTGATGATGAATTCCGGCCGGACTTTTCGTCGGTAAAGGTTCTCAACCTTGCGGAGCTGACTGGTTTTAAGGCCTTTGGTGTTGCCGAATACTTTTTTCATTGTACCTAAACTGAGCGTTTCAAATCTTAAAAATAGTATTTTTTTTATTCATTTGAAAGGATTGTATCGATTTGAATTGTTAAAATTTGAAACCCGTTGGGATTGCCGATCTTACCGCATCTGCAGCGTCAGATGTTATCGTGCATAGTTCACTATAGCCCAAAAACATCTTTCTTGCCGCTGCAGCAACCTCGACAATCGCTCAGTTCAGGTCGCAAAGTTGCTACACGACGTTATTGTTTAATGTACTTGTCTTCCGCCAGATTTTCGAAGCGGGTGTAGGTGTTTAAAAAAGCGAGTTTGATATCACCGGTTGGTCCATTGCGTTGCTTTTTCAGCAGGAGTTCGGCCGTACCTTTATTGGGATTGTTTTCATCACGGTTGTAGACCTCATCGCGATAGATAAAGCAGACCACGTCGGCATCCTGTTCAAGAGCGCCTGATTCCCGGAGATCAGACAGTTGTGGTCGTTTGTCATGGCGCTCCTCGAGCTTGCGGTTTAATTGGGACAGGGCCATGACCGGTAAATTCAATTCCTTGGCCAAGGCCTTGAGGCTCCGGGACATTTCCGAAATTTCAAGATCCCTTCTTTCCGCCGATGCAGACGATCGCATGAGCTGCAGGTAGTCGATGATAATCAGCCCGATGTCCTTGTCCATTTTAAGACGGCGCGCCTTGGCGCGGATTGCCATGGCGGAGATATCGGGTGAGTCGTCGATATAAATGGGGGCTTCAGAAAGAACCTCGGCGGCACTGGTCAAATTGACCCAGTCTTCCCGGCTGAAAAATCCACTGCGCAGTCGCGAGGAATCGATGCGGGCCTCGGAACACAAAAGGCGCATGGATAATTGTTCCCGTGACATTTCAATGGAAAATACAGCCACCGGTATGTTGGCATCCACGGCGACATTGCGGGCAATATTGAGTGCCAGGGCTGTTTTGCCCATGCTGGGGCGGGCCGCCAGAATAATCAGATCTGATTTCTGGAGCCCGGATGTCAGGTTGTCCAGGCGGCTGTAACCGGTGGGAACCCCCGTAATAAGGGCCTTGTTCCCCTGGCGTTCTTCCAGGGCATCGATATTCTTCAATATCAATGAGGAGAGTGGATAATAAGATTGACGGTTTTGATTCCCGGAGATCTCAAAAATGGCTTTTTCCGCAAAATCGATGACATCATCCACGTCGCCGCGGTCTTTGTAGCAGCGCTTGGCGATGGTATTGGCCTTGTGAATCAGTTGCCGCAATGACGATTTATTGTGGACGATGTTGGCATAGTGGGGCGCATTCACCGCCAAGGGTGCGGTATCCACGAGCTTGGCCAGAAAGGTGGCCCCACCAATGGCTTCCAGGTCGCCCTTTTCCTTGAGCTGATTGGTTAGGGTAACCAAATCGATGGGTTCATTTTTTTGAAAAAGCGCAATGATGCCTTCGAAAATCTTCTGATGGGCGGTTCGATAAAAATCCTCGGGGGTCAGTTTCTCAAGGATATCAAAGAGGGTGTCGTTGTCCAGCATCACGGCACTGAGCAAGGATTCCTCGGCCTCCAGGTCTTGGGGCGGTATGCTATGCAGGGACGGCTGGTTCGTGATTTTGGGTTTGCTTACGGCCATGGGAGAATCCAAATAAAGATGCTGTTACAGCGATACTTACACATAACATGCAAATCTGAATGAAATCAAGAGCAGCTGGATGCTGGGATGCAATGATGTTAGAAGGCTGTAGTCGGTTTAGTGATCCCTGCACTCAAAATGGCGATGAGAAGATTTTCTATTCGTCCTGCTACCGGCAATGCGTTCCGATCGTCCATCCTTGAATTGCGCCACATATCTTCTCGAACATGTCCCTAAGCGTTCCTCATGATCAGCCATGGTGCTTCAAACAAAGGACCATATGTTCTCGGTAAAACACCGATTCGCATGCCGTCTATTCGGGCACCACTTCCAGTGTAATTTCCGGTTCCACTTCTTTATACACCCGGATGGGAACTTTGTGGGTGCCGATTGTTTTGATGGGTTCGGTCATGAGGACCATCCGTTTTTCAACCTCGACCCCTTCGGCAGCCAGGGCCTTGATGACGTCGCGAACCGTGATGGATCCATACAGGCGATCCTCTTCGCTGACCTTGGCGGTGATTTTACAGGATACATCGGCCAGGCGCGCTGCCATCTCCTCGGCAACTTTCTTTTCCTTGGCAATCTGCAAATCAAATTTGGCTTTTTCCTGGGCCAGCGCCCGGCGGTTTTCAGGCGTGGCTAAAACCGCTTTTTGCTGAGGCAACAGATAGTTGCGGGCATAGCCCTTGGCAACCGTCACTTCCGAACCGATAATACCCAAAGAATCGATGGTTTCTTTTAATATAACCTTCATTTTACCTACCTCCAAAAAGAAAGCGCTTCGCGATTTCTTTTTTACTATTCCATTGAATGGATGGGTGATTAAAAACTAAAAAAATTGCGGCAAAACCGCTTTCAACCTGGAATCAACTGGTTGATTTTATTTTGCGAAAATTCAGCCACATGTCAAATATGCCCAGGCCGATAATCAACAGCAAGATAATCTGTTGAAAGGCAATCAAGCTATACAAAAATACCCGCAAGGGCCTGGGAAAGTTCTTTTTCTGGAATACAAAAGAGACAATGGCAATACCTTGAAAAAAATAAACCATTAACAGCACCAGCAGGCAGTTTAATCCAATGATTTTAAAAATGCTGCCCGGTAGTACCAACAGCCCCCCGGAACCGATCAATCCCCAAACCAGGTTGTCAGGCGTTTTCCAAAGATTGAGGGGGCCAAAGTCCGGGAAAAAAAGTCCACGTCGTTTCAGGATCGGTCGGGCCATCAATAAATTCGACCAGGTCACCAGTAAAAAGGATGCCGTCACCATGGCCGGAATGATGCGAATCAAGCCATATTGGATTTGATCCAAGGATGCAGAAAACTTTTGAATGAAATCTTCGGATGCGCCCATACCACGATAAAGGGCTACACTCATCTCAAGATTCTGGGCAATATAATTTGAAAGAATGCTGGTGACACTTGTCGCCGCTATATTGCTGTACACGATCAAGACGATAATGGCGGAAAGGATAACACCGCCGCAGGCATACAATACCGTCTTTTCTATGGATAGATTCATCTCAAAGAGTTCACTCATTAAAAAGCCCAAAAGCAGCATCTCCATAAAGAAAAAAACATCGATGGAAATGCCGCCGGCCAGAATAAATAAGACGCCAACGGCGACGCCGGGTATGATCAGACCTGTTTTGCGGCCGAGTTTGGACCGGTAAAACAGGACCGGTAGCGGCAGAAACAGGGAGCCGAAAAAACCGATTAGGGGCATGGTTACAGCGAGGGTAATGATCGCCATGGTAATGACCACGCCGATGAGAACATCCCGGTATATTTGGCCCTTCAACGCTTGCGGCACGTTTCGTCTCTCCAAAGTGGTAAATATCCAGAAATTGCAATGGCCACGTTAATGGGTGAGCGATTGTCGAGATTGCTGTCGCTATAGATCCAAGGTGCCCACATAAGGCAGCAGCGCAATGGTCCTGGCTCGCTTAATGGCCCGGGTCAATTCACGCTGATGTTTGGAACAGGTCCCGGATATTCTACGGGGAATGATTTTGCCCCGTTCGGTGATAAAGTATTTGAGCAGCTTCTGATCCTTGTAGTCGATAACGATTTTGCTGTCGGCACAGAAACGGCAAACTTTTCGGCGATGATAGATGCGTCTTTTTTTCTTTACATTGCGACCGCGGGCCGGTTTATGATAGGCTGCCATTTATCTACTCCTTCTCGGTGGTTTCTTCGGTTGATTCTTCATCGGACGTTGGGGCCTCTTCGGCGACCGGTGTTTCTGCCGGTGCTGATGCTTCTTCCGGTTCCGGCTCAGATGCGGCAACATCTTCGGTTGCGGCCGATTCGACAACGGCGTCTTCCGTTTCAGATTGGTGAAGTTCTTCGGCCACAGCTTCCTGGGTCTCCGGCGCTACGGCGGCAGCCGCTGCTTCAGCGGCCTGCTTGGCAGCCTCTTCTTCGGCAGCCTTGGCAGCCGCCTCGGCTTTTTTGGCCTCTCTTTCGGACATTTCGGCCTTGATGCTAGCAAGGTCGGCTTCTTTATCCAGCACGACCGTCATATATTTGAGAATGCGGTCGTCAATGCGGTAGAAGCGTTCCATTTCGTCCACCAGATCACCAAATCCGCAAAAATCGATCTGGGCGTAATAGCCGCGCGGCTTTTTCTTGATTTCGTAGGCCAGTTTCTTCTGTCCCCATTCATCGATGTCGATCAGGAAACCATTGTACTGGGGGATGAGCTCTTTGAGCCTGTCAAAAACGGGTTGGCGGGTGTCCTCGGATAGGTCGGAATCGAGGATAACGATCTGTTCGTACCTTCTCATATGCTACCTCCTTATGGGTATTACCTGGAATTTTAAAATTCCAGGGTATTAGCCCCGGCCAAATTTGGCATTGTGCAGGAACAGTCTGCACCGGAGCAAGGATTATGTCGGCCGTGGTCTGAAACCACAGCGAATTCAATTCTGCTTGGAATCAAAACGTCATATATATGGGGCTATTGCGCTGGTTGTCAAGTGATAAAATTTGGGTCCCAAATTTTATGGTTTGTTGAGTGGCGTAACCACTTCTATAAATTTTGTCCTAAAAAATTGATTTTTGTATCAATGTTCCATTCGCATATTTATAGACCAGACTGAAAATTAGCGTTTTGTGGGGTATATTTTTCTCGATGGCCTTAATATGAATCTGATGATAATCTTTTTGTGAAAAGTATGGGACACCCATGCAATTATGCGTTTCTTTACGGTTGGTAGATTGCTTCTAATAAATCATATGAAAAACACATAAAATCATAGACGTGATGAAACACGGATTTCATCAAGCACTTTGGGCAATGCTTCAGCCAGATACAAAGGCAGGGACAGCAGCTTATAGTTAGCGCGCTTAATTCCCTTTGCGGTGCTGATCGAGTGGGAAATTTCCTGCATTCCGGGTGGATTCAGGTCAAACCTGACGGCAAGCGGAATATTTTTTTGGGTAACAAATTGCTGCAACGATTTCAAGGAGCCGCTTCTACCTGATTTTACCTCAACAGGCACGATCAACGGACCCCGGGAGATCACATAGTCCACTTCGGCAATGGATATTTTGAAAGTCGACTTATAGTTTTGGCCTTAATGAACCGTTTAGGTACTTGTGCACGATACTGGAAATAAGCGTTTGGTAGGGGATGCCTTCCTCGATGGCTTTAACCTGAATCTGATGATAATCTTTTTGGGTCAAACGCAGATTGATGCGCTTGTCTTTTTTCAAGGTATTGCGCGCAGCTTTAACGGCTTTTTCTCTTTCGGCATCGAAATCCTTGACCGGCTTCCAGTCATCCTTTTCGATTGATTCCATCAGTTCTTTTTCTTCTGCATCAATCGGTTTAAGTGCTTTTGGATTTATTTTTTTCATGATTGGTCCTTTAAAAGATATTTCTTAGTAAATTTTCGACTCGGAAATGCAGTTTTCAGAAAGATTTCCTGATCGCTTTCCACAAACGGCACCACAAACGCATAATTGTCGATTTCAAGAATGTATAGTTTTTGGTTAGGATGCGCATGATTTTCTTCAATTCCGATTATTCTGCCTGATTCAATCAGGTAAGCAGTTTCTTCAAATGAAATCCCGCGCTCATGCTTCAGGATTTTATTTTTTTCGGCATCCCAATTTAAAAATTTCATTTCCATAATTTATGTCATTGTCTGCCTTTTGTCAACAACTTGATTCAGCATGAACCTACAAAACCAAAAGCCCGCTCGATTGAGCGGGCTTTTGGTTAAGTGGCGCAGTCACTCCTATAAAAATTTGGGACAAATTTTTATTATTGGTGGGCCGTGAAGGAATCGAACCTTCAACCTACTGATTAAGAGTCAGGTGCTCTGCCTAGTTGAGCTAACGGCCCAATGTCGAGGTTGAACAAAAAAATCACGTATCAATTTTAAATTCTGTTGTCAAAAAGAAAAATAAAATATCGAATCCTAGAATGGATTCGATATTCGGATTTTGGATTTCATAGGCGTTTTAAATACAGGCCTTTATAGGGTAAAATCATTACAGGGTCCTCTCTATAACCTGGTGTCTATTATCGCCTGCGCCTATGCTTGCGCGACTTTTTCCAGGCGATGTCTTTTTCCCGACGCTGCTTGCGGGTCTGTTTTTTGGGATCTACGGGTGTCATCTGGTCAGCTAAGTCTGGGAAGAAACTACCCGGGGTACGATCGCGCTCTTTGGGTTTGATGGGTTCTTTGGTCTGCGTTTGCTTGTTTTCTTTTGGTAGGGGCGGGCTGGTAAAACAGTCCACCGGGATTTCTCTGGCCAAAAACAGCTTTTTGCCGGCCTGCAAAAATAGGATACCGGCCTGCATGGCGTTATCCACATGGACGGTTAACAGGGCCGGCGACGCGTCAAAGCGTTTCCCGATCCGGAGCGCCATGTCTTTGTCCGAACTCAGAATCACATGCTTGCGGCCCATGGGGGCGATGCCCTTTTCCACAACGGCGAAAAGGGCCTTACGGCGAATACAGGTGTACAGCAGTTTTGGTGGTTTGTCCGGCGGCAATCGCACGGGAAGATTATTTCGATTCCGTGCGCGAATTATGTTTTTTGAGATCTCAATTGGCGATTTGGGCAGGGAAATCATCATTTCGTTGAGTTGGGCTTGCCGAAAGGCACGCCAGCCATCCTCCTCATGTATGGCTTTGAGCAGGTCCTTGATTTTGACAAAGCCTTCCTTATCCGGGACCAGACCGAACGCGTCGGGTCGCACTCCCAAGATGTAGGTGAGAAATTTGGCCTGTTTTTTCAGTTCGTTTATGGGGGACATCGTTATTCCATAGGATTCAAGGTGCCAAGGATTCCAGGATTCAAGTATGGCTCCTTGCTATCGGTTGATGTCAGCATCCTGACCTTACAGCTTTCGGGCCGATATAAGTATATCTTAACTATCGTGATTAACAATATTTTTTTAAATTCCTGGTTAAGGGTGGAAGCTTGACCTAAACAAATGTCTTTGCTAAATAATATCATACAACGAATATTTTGAGAGGATATATCTTTATGAATTTACAAAAATCCCAAGCATTATACGAACAAGCCATCAAGATCATTCCCGGTGGCGTCAACAGCCCGGTGCGGGCATGCAAATCGGTTGGATGCGACCCCTTGTTTATTGAAAAGGCCGACGGCTGCATGATTGTTGATGCCGATGGCAATCGCTACATCGATTATGTGGGTTCCTGGGGGCCGATGATCCTGGGGCACCGGCACCCATCGGTGCAGAATGCGATTGCCAGGGCCATGGAGCGCGGCACCAGCTTTGGGGCGCCCACCGACCTTGAGATTCAGCTGGCCGAGATGGTGGTGGCGGCCGTTCCATCCATGCAACGGGTCCGCTTTGTAAACTCGGGTACCGAGGCCACCATGAGCGCCATTCGACTGGCAAGGGGTGCGACTGGGCGGGACCTGATTGTCAAGTTCGAAGGGTGCTATCATGGTCATGCCGACACCTTGCTGGTGGACGCCGGGTCGGGGGTGGCCACGCTAGGCATTCCGGGGAGCCCCGGCGTGCCGGCCGGGTTTGCGGAAAAAACAATCTCACTGCCCTATAACGACATGGAACAGATCACGACGGTCATGAAA
>Ga0180435_10002651_pt1 | contig 18180 bp, 20 predicted proteins | sample SS_ome_3_FD_132467 | JGI IMG/M metagenome (GOLD analysis project Ga0180435, IMG submission 132467) | Hypersaline lake sediment archaeal communities from the Salton Sea, California, USA - SS_3_S_1 metaG | ecosystem: Environmental > Aquatic > Non-marine Saline and Alkaline > Hypersaline >...
ACCTTTCCCTGCCCGCCGGACAGCGCACTGCGTGCCTCGTCGTTCTTGGTCGAGAGCGAACGGATCAGGTTGTCGATACCGACCTGCATCCGTTTCCCGCGATCCTTTTCCCGGGAGGCGCCCTCCTGGATCAGGCGGGCAAACGAGCTGCGATAGTTGGACACCAGGCTGACATTGTCGATCACGACATCGTAAACCAGCCAACGGGCATCGTCCTCAAGACGCAGGCGGTAGTTGATCGGAATCGGGGGGCCGCCAGCAGCGCTGATACGCGTCGAAACCATCACCTTGGTGGCATCGTCCGGTGCGCGCATGGGCGGGTACTCGATCTTCTGCCCGGAATAGCCCAGCAGCGCGGTCGCATAGGTCCGCACAAGCAACTCCTGGAACTCCGCCACCAGGCGGCGCTGCTGTTGCGGGGTCGCCTTGCGCCAGAAACGCCCCATGGCGGCCCGCGTCATGCTTTCAAAGTCGAAATGTGGCACCACGGTGCGCTCCACCAGCGGATAGATCAGCGAGGGATCCTCTTCCAACTCGGTCTGGCGCGCGCTGACCTCTGCCAAAACGGTTTCCGCGGTCTCACGCACCACCTGCTGCGGATTGACCACCTTGCCAGCATCGACACTCGCCTCCGAATGGCCCAGCAGTGGCCAGATCAGGGCCACAAGACCCAACCAGTTGCGTCCGCTTTTCATCACATTCCTTCCTGTCCCTTTCCGAATATGAACTGCCCGACCACCTCTTCAAGCACCAGCGCGGACTGGGTCACGCCGATTTCACTTCCATCGGCAAGCATGTCCTCACTGCCGCCCGGGTCCAGACCGATATACTGCTCACCCAGAAGGCCCGCGGTCAGAATCTTGGCAAAACTGTCGTCGGGGATACGATCGCGGTACTGGCTCTGGATACCCATCTCAACCACGGCTCGAAAATCCTCCGCATCGTAGCGGATACCGGTGACACGCCCGACTTCCACCCCTGCTATCGTCACCGGCGCCTTGACCTTTAGGCCACCGATGTTGTCGAAACGCGCATCCACATCGAATGTTTCACCCGTATAGGCGGTACCCAGGTTGCTGACCCGCATGGCAAGGAAAAACAAAGCCACCAGCCCCAAGGCCATGAAAACCCCCACCCAGATCTCTATCAGTCTCTTTTTATTCATTGGCCCATTCCGAGTTTGAAGGGATATCAGCTGAACATCAGCGCGGTGAGCACGAAGTCCAGGCCCAGCACCGCCAGGGACGAATGCACCACGGTACGGGTGGTCGCCCGGCTCACGCCTTCCGATGTCGGAACACAATCATAACCCTGGAAGATGGCTATCCAGGTACAGACAAATCCGAAAACCACCGACTTGATCACCCCATTGATAATATCGTCATGGAAGTCGATACCGTTTTGCATGCCGTTCCAGAACGCACCCTGATCGACACTCAGCATTCCTCCGCCAACCATCCAACCCCCGAGCACACCGAGCATGCTGAAAATTGCGGCCAGCAAGGGAACCGATATGAAACCGGCAAAGAAGCGGGGCGCGAGCACCCGGTGCTCTGGATTGACTGCCATCATCTCCAGACCCGACAGTTGTTCTGTGGCCTTCATCAGGCCGATCTCGGCCGTCAGGGCGGAACCGGCGCGACCGGCAAACAGCAAGGCGGTCAGCACCGGCCCCAGTTCACGCACCAGCGAAGCCGCCACCATCAGACCGAGGGCGGTCTCTCCACCGAAACGGGACAGGATATAAAAACCCTGCAGGCCCAGCACCATGCCGACGAACAGGCCAGCCACCGAGATGATCAGGATCGTCAACACACCGACCGAGAACAGCTGATCGAGCAACAGTCGGGGACGCCGCAGGATGTCCAGGAAGCCGCGCATCATCGGCAACAGCAGCAGATGCGCCCGGCCCAGACGGGTCAGGGTCTCGATTCCCCAGCTGCCAAGTTGAGCCAGCAATCCCGTCACAGCGATTTCTCCAGGAGGTCTTCCTGCAACCCCGGACCCGGATAGTGGAACGGCACCGGTCCGTCAGGCAGCCCCTGGATGAACTGGCGAGTCCATTCCCCGCCGCTCTCCTGCAGCTGGGCCGGCGATCCCGATTCGACCACCTTGCCATTGGAGATCACATACACCTGGTCCGCAATCTCCAGGGTCTCGGCCACGTCGTGCGAAACCACGATACTGGTGATGCGGGCGGCATCGTTGAGCCGACGGATCAGCTGAACCAGCACACCCATGGAAATCGGATCCTGACCGGTGAAGGGTTCATCGTACATGATCATCATGGGGTCGAGCGCAATCGCGCGCGCCAGCGCCACTCGACGTGCCATGCCGCCGGACAACTCGCTCGGCATAAGATCACGCGCCCCCCGCAACCCCACCGCCTCGAGCTTGAGCAGTACCAGTTTGCGGAGCATGGATTCTGTCAGACGGGTGTGCTCGCGCAACGGGAAAGCAACATTCTCGAACACGCTTATGTCGGTCAGCAGCGCACCGCTCTGGAACAGCATCCCCATGCGCATGCGCAGGCGATACAGTTCCGGGGTGGAGAGCGCATGCACATTCTCCCCGTCCACCTCAATCGTGCCCTCGTCCGGCCGCAACTGACCGCCAATCAACTTCAGCAATGTCGTCTTGCCGGTGCCTGAAGGCCCCATGATGGCAGTAACCCTGCCAAGCGGGATGTCCACGTCCAGACCATCGAAGATCCAGCGGCTGCCGCGCCGAAAACGCAGGCCCCGTATGCGCACGAGGGGTGTGCTCTGTTGCTTGCTTTCGGGTTGCTTCATGGGACTCCGGAACGGCCTTCCTGGCGCGGGAAATAGCGCCCAATTCTGAGTGGGGCCTGGATCAGCGTCAAGACACCCAGGCGAGTTCAGGCGACGCCGAGCAGGTCCGCCAGCGTCTGGAGCTCATGCAAGCGGTCGGGCAAGACGCCATCACCTTCGACCATCACCGCCACAGACCGGTCTGGCAGCGCCTGTAAGCGGGCTTTCAGGGCACGAAGATCCTCCCCGGCGATGTTCCAGCGGCTCAGCACCGCACCGCCATGTCGCTCGACCCAACACCCTCGCGAGGCATCGGGCCGCCACAAAGGAACGTCCTCGGGCAACTCCCGCCCGGGATCCCTGACCAGGACCCCACCCAGTGCCGACCCGAACCAGCCCAGCCGGTCGAGCGGCAGATCCGGGCCGGGATCCTCCAGGTAGAAGCGAAACCAGGGCTCACATTCGTCCAGCCATTCATCGAGCTGCTCCTGCCGAAGGGCAAGCCAGTCATCGGGAGGCAACAACAGGCAGGAGGCCTCATTGCTGAAATAGGCGAACTCCCACTCGGCGGGCAGATCGTGCGGAAAAAAGTGCCCGCGCCATTCCGGATGCGGCCAGCCTCTCATGCCGAGCAACAGCCGTCCTGGATCGTTATCATCTGCCATCAGAATTCGAAACCTGGGAAGTCAAGATTGATGGCAGACATCTTAGCCTTCAAACGTCCGAAAGCGGGTGAGCGACACAAGGGCAACACCCTGTGCCGTCATGGACATCACAAATGGGTGATCGACAAAGAGAGCCTGTTCGACAGCAAACAGGGACGGCTGGTGACTCGCTACCGTTGCACACGCTGCGGCAAACTGAAGATCAAGGCTCACTGAACCGGCTCACGTCCTTGGACAAGGCTGGTGCCTTGAAGCAAAATGCACGCCCGGGATGCCTGCCGCCATCGCTCGTTGCGGCCGCCATTCATCCCTCACCAGATAGTTTCTGAGAGAAGACTGCATGTCGCTGGTAATCGGTTCGATCATTCTGGGTTTGGTACTCCTCGTATGGGGCGCCGACCGCTTCGTGATGGGTGCCGCCGCCCTTGCCAGGAACCTCGGCGTCTCGCCCCTGCTGATCGGCCTCACGATCGTAGGCTTTGGCACCTCGGCGCCCGAGGTGCTTGTTTCCGGCATGGCCGCCCTGCAGGGCAACCCCGGGCTTGCTGTAGGCAACGCAGTCGGCTCCAACATCGCCAATATCGGTCTCATCCTCGGCATGACCGCCCTGGTCGCACCCCTGCTTGTCAAGTCCGACGTCCTTCGGCGCGAATACCCCCTGCTCCTGTTGGTGAGTGTCGGCGTCTACCTGCTGCTGCTCGATGGACGCCTGGACCAGTTCGACGGCGCCATTATGCTGGTCGGCCTGGCCGCCACCCTTTTCTGGGTCATCCGTATCGGGAAACACCGCGCCGCAAGTGACCCGCTGGAGCAGGAGTTCGAAGAAGAGATCCCCACCGACCTCAGCACCCTGGCCGCGAGCCTGTGGTTCATCGTGGGCCTGGTGGTTCTGCTGGTGGGCTCCCGCATGCTGGTCTGGGGAGCGGTCACGATCGCCACTTCTTTCGGCGTCAGCGACCTGGTCATCGGCCTGACCATCGTTGCAATCGGCACCAGCCTGCCGGAACTCGCAGCCAGCGTAATGAGCACGATCAAGGGCGAGGACGATATCGCGGTCGGCAACATCATCGGCTCCAACATATACAACATGCTCGGGGTACTCTGCCTTCCGGGCCTGCTCTCCCCCACGGGGATCGATCAGATGGTTCTGACGCGCGACATGCCGTTGATGCTGGCACTGACCATCGCGCTGCTGGTCATGGGATGGGGTCACAAGGGACACGGCAGAATCAATCGCTTCGAAGGCGCAGTCCTGCTGGCCTGCTTCATTGCTTACCAGGGCTGGTTGTACATAGAGGCCCAACCCCAACTCCCCGGGACCTGACATGCTCGACGATCGGGAAAAAATGATAGCCCTCGGACGCGAGGTGGTCGCCATCGAGAGTGGCGCCGTGGCGACCCTGCGAAACCGCATCGATGTCCGCTTCGCCGAAGCCTGCCGACTCATAATGCACTGCGAGGGGAGAGTGGTGGTCACCGGGATGGGAAAATCGGGCCATATCGGAGGCAAGATCGCCGCCACGCTGGCAAGCACCGGAACCCCCGCTTTCTTCGTGCACCCCGGCGAGGCGAGCCATGGCGACCTCGGCATGATCACCCCGGGAGACCTGGTGATGGCGCTGTCCAACTCGGGGGAAACAGCCGAGGTGGTGACCATCCTGCCCCTGCTAAAGCGCATGGATATCCCCCTGATCGCGCTGACAGGAAATCCTGATTCCACACTCGCACGCGAAGCCGGCGTCCATCTGGATGTCGGTGTGGAGAAAGAAGCCTGCCCACTGGATCTCGCGCCCACGGCAAGCACCACCGCGGCCCTGGTGATGGGAGATGCACTGGCGATCGCCCTGCTGCAGGCGCGTGGATTCACGCCGGAAGACTTCGCCCTTTCCCATCCTGGCGGCAGCCTCGGAAAACGCCTGCTGCTGCGTGTCCGCGACCTGATGCACAGTGGTGAGCGCCTGCCGATCGTGCGTGAGGACGACCGCCTGCGCGAGGCCCTGATTGAAATCACCGCCAAAGGGCTTGGGATGACCGCGGTGACCGATACCATGGGCAAGCTGAGTGGGGTTTTCACCGACGGGGACCTGCGCCGCTGCTTCGATGCCCGTCATGACCTGAACGAAGCGCGCGTGGCCGAGGTGATGACCCACGGCGGCATCCGTATCGAACAGGACCAACTGGCCGCAGAGGCGGTCAAGTTGATGGACGAAAAGATGATCAATGGGCTGCTGGTGGTCGACAACGATGACCGACTGGTGGGCGCACTCAACATGCACGACCTGTTGCGTGCCGGGGTAGTCTGAGGAGGAATGAATGCAGGACATACGCGAAAAGGCGAGCCAGATTCGGCTGGTGATATTTGATGTCGATGGGGTGCTCACCGACGGCAGCCTGTTCCTTGGCGACGACGGCCAGGAATACAAGGCATTCAACTCCAAGGACGGACATGGCATGAAGATGCTCCGGGCCTCCGGCATCGACATCGCCATCATCACGGGACGCACCTCGGAAGTCGTGCGAATCCGAATGCAGAGTCTCGGTATCCGGCATGTCTTCCAGGGCGTGGAAAACAAGGCGGAAGCCTACGACAAGCTGAAGGCCACACTTGGGCTCGAGGATGCGCAGATCGCCTATGTCGGTGACGATGTGGTTGATCTCCCGGTCATGACCCGGGTGGGGCTCGCGATCTGCGTCGCGGACGGTCATCACCTTGTCAGCCAGCACGCGCACTGGACCACCAGCCACGCGGGTGGCCGCGGCGCGGGACGGGAGGTTTGCGAACTGCTGATGGACGCTCACGGTACCTTGCAGCCAGCGCTAGAGGCCTATCTCGGCTGAAGCAGCATGCATTACCCGCGAACGGTCCTGGCCCTGGTCATCGTATTGGCCGCTGGCACCTGGTGGCTTGGTAGCGTCGAATCCCCGCGCCAGGAACCGGCAGCCACCCCATCACCCCCGCGCGAGGTAGACTATTTTATCCGTGGACTGGACGCCACCGAGATGAGCCTGACGGGGTTGCCAGCACGTACCCTGAACGCACGCGAGCTGCGCCACTTCCCGACCGACGACACCACCGAACTGTTGCAGCCCCGCCTGAGCATTCACCAGCAGGATGGTCCACCCTGGATAATCGTGTCCGACACCGGCTGGGTCTCAGCGGACGGCTCCCTGATACTGCTCAATGGAGAGGTGCATATCACCCGTGAAGCCGGCGATGACAACCGGCCGTTCCAGCTGGACACGCACAACCTGCGGGTACAGCCGCACCAGGACTATGCCGAAACCGACGAAAAGGTTAGGGTACGCAGCGAACAGGACCGGGTGAACGCGACCGGCATGCAGGCCTGGTTCCGATCGCCCGCGAGAATCAAACTACTTGCCAATGTTAAGGGGCACCATGTACCACTTTAGATTGCTGATGCTGATGACCTTGTTCAGTCTTGCAGGCAATGCACCTGCCCTGCCGGGGGACAAGGACCAGCCGGTTGAACTGGCCGCGGACAGCGTCGACATGGACGAGGGCAAGGGCCTGTCGGTGTACCGGGGTAACGTTGACCTGCGCCAGGGCAGCATGCAATTGCTGGCCGATGTGGTCAAAGTAAAACACCAGGGCAGAAAGCCCACTTACATCACCGCAACCGGCAACCCGGTACGGTTCAAGCAGGATACCGCCGATGGCGTGGTCCGGGCGAAGGCCAGCCAGGCGGAATACCCGATCGACAGCGAAATCCTGACCCTGACCGGCAAGGCATCACTCACCCGTGCCGGCAACACCATGAAAAGCGACCGCATCGTGTACGACCGGCTACGCCACCAAGTCAAAGCCGGTGCCGCCGCCAAGGGCAAAAAACGAGTACAAATGACCCTCCAGCCAGGCAAGTAGCCCTATGTCACAGCTCGCCGCGCAGGGGCTGATCAAGCGTTACCGGGGGCGCGACGTGGTCGCGGGTGTCTCGCTGCATCTGGAAGCGGGTGAGGTGGTGGGCCTGCTCGGACCCAACGGAGCAGGCAAGACCACCTGTTTCTACATGCTCGCAGGCCTGATCGCGCCGGATGCAGGGGAGGTACTGATCGGCGACAAGGACGTGAGCGACAAGCCCATGCACCGGCGAGCGCAGCTCGGACTCGGTTACCTCGCGCAGGAACCTTCCGTGTTTCGCGGGCTCAACGTGGCCGACAATGTGCTGGCGGTGCTGGAACTGCGCAAGGGCATGAAGCGAGCCGAGAGGGAGGAGCGGTGCGGCCAGCTGTTGCACGAATTCGGCCTCAAGCACCTGGCCGGCAACCCGGCACAAAGCCTGTCAGGCGGGGAACGCCGCCGCCTGGAGATCGCCCGGGCCCTCGCCGCCAATCCCCGCTTCATCCTCCTGGACGAACCCTTTGCCGGTGTCGACCCGATTTCCGTGGTGGACATTCAGCGCATCATCGCGCAGCTGGCGGAAGCCCGAATCGGGATTCTGATAACCGACCACAATGTAAGAGAAACCCTGGGCATATGCAGTCGCGCCTACATCATGAACCGGGGCGCCGTACTGGCACAGGGGCGACCGCAGGAACTGCTCGAAAACGCCGAGGTAAGGTCTGTGTACCTCGGGGAACACTTCACCCTGTAGCCCCTGCCCTGATCACGAAAGCCGCGTTTGCTTCGCGGGTTTCTCTGCAAGTCCTGTATTTGCGCTAGAATGATTCCAGGACTCCCATACAAAATGCATACCAAGTATTTCATCCAGCCTTTCGCATGAAGCCCACCCTCCAGCTCCGCCTCGGCCAACACCTGACCATGACGCCGCAATTGCAGCAGGCGATCAAGCTGTTGCAGCTGTCCACGCTCGACCTCAAGCAGGAGATACAGGAAGCGCTCGAATCCAATCTGATGCTGGAGTCGGAGGAGGATCGCGCCTCTGCCGCCCAAAGCGAGAACAATCAGGCTCAGGAGCAAACGAACCCGGGCGAGGCGAGCGGGAACGACATCAACAACGAACATGAAATCCAGATCGAGTCCCAGAGCATGCCTGAGGAACTCCCGGTCGACACCGCCTGGGACGATATCTACGACAGCATCACGCCCGTTTCGGGTGCCAGCAGCAGCGCTGGAGACCCGGGTGACTACCTTGCGCAGCAAAGCAGCAACGAGTCCCTGCACGACTACCTGACCTGGCAGATGCAACTCTCGCACCTGAACCCGACCGATGAACAGATCGCCGAGGCCATCATCGACGGCATTGACGACGATGGTTATCTGCATACCGAGCTGGAGGACATCGTCACCGCAATCGACGACCCGGACGTCGAGATCGAGGAGGTCGAAGCCGTTCTGCATCGTATCCAGGCCTTCGACCCGCCCGGAGTAGGCGCACGTGACCCGCGCGAATCACTGCTCCTGCAGGCGCGCCAGTTGGGTAATGAGTTCGATTCACGCGAGCTGGTGATCGAAATCCTGGACAGGTATTTCGACCTGCTCGCGGGCGGGGATCAGGCCGGCCTCAAACGCAAGCTCAAACTGAACGACGAGGAGTTGCAGGAGGCAGTGCACCTGATCCGTTCACTCAATCCGCACCCGGGAACAGCCATCCCCGGGGCCCCGCCGGCCTACATCGAGCCGGACGTATTCGTCAGCAAGCGCAACGGCAAATGGGTGGTCGAGCTCAATCCGGAAACGACCCCACGGCTACGGGTCAACACCACCTATGCCGGCATGATCAAGCGGGCGGACAACAGCAGTGACAATGTCACCATGAAAAACCACCTGCAGGAGGCCCGCTGGTTCATCAAGAGCCTGCAGAGTCGTAACGAGACCCTGATCAAGGTGGCGGGCGCAATCGTCAACTTCCAACAGAACTTCTTCGATTTCGGTGAGGAGGCGATGAAGCCCCTGGTCCTGCGTGATGTCGCCGAGGCAGTGGAAATGCACGAGTCCACGATCTCCCGGGTGACCACGCAGAAGTACATGCACACACCGCGCGGGACCTTTGAATTCAAGTACTTTTTCTCGAGCCACGTCAGCACCAGTGGTGGTGGCGAGGCGTCGGCAACCGCGATCCGCGCCCTGATCAAGAAACTGGTGGCAGCGGAAAAACCCGGCAAGCCCTTGTCAGACAACAAAATCGCTACCATCCTTGCTGAACAGGGAATAAAAGTGGCCCGCCGCACGGTTGCCAAGTACCGGGAGTCCATGAACATTCCACCGTCGAATGAACGCAAGCGCCTCGCCTAGGCGCCTAAACACAGGAGAAAACTATGCAACTAAACCTGACCGGCCATCACGTCGACATCACCGATTCCATGCGCAACTACGTGGAAGAAAAACTCGGTAAGCTCACCCGCCATTTCGACCACGTGACCAATGTGCATGTGATCCTGAGCGTCGAGAAACTGGAGCAGAAAGCGGAGGCGACCCTGCATCTGGCCGGTAATGACGTCTTCGCCGAAGCGGTCAACGAAGACATGTATGCTGCGATTGACGCACTGATCGACAAACTGGATCGTCAGGTCATCAAGCACAAGGAAAAGCTCAAGAGCCATCGCGGTAACGGTAACCGCACTCCCGAGCAGGTGGAAGCCTCCAGTTAATCCAGACCAAGGGATTCTCCCCGTGACCGACCAGGGACTCCTCCATCTCAGCAGTATTCGCGTGGATGACCCCTCGCACAGCAAGAAGCGCGTGCTGGAACAGGCGGCACAACTGCTGTCCCGCGGCGACAACGAACTCGGCGTGGGGATATTTGAACGTCTCCTGGAACGCGAACGTCTCGGCAGTACCGGTCTCGGGGAGGGAGTCGCCCTCCCCCATGCCCGCATGCCCGGCATCACCGAGTCGCGCGCAAGTTTCCTCAGACTGAGCGAACCGGTGGACTTCGACAGCATCGACGGTCAGCCCGTGGACCTGGTCTACGCCCTGCTGGTACCGGAGAACGCCACAGAAGAGCATCTCAAACTCCTGGCCGAACTGGCGCGCCTGTTTCACGACCCGGCTTTACGCAAGCAACTGCGCCATGCCGACGCAGAACAGGCACGTGGTCTGCTGACCCACTCCACCGCTCACGATGCAGCCTAACCCGCATCAATCACCGGTCGAACCGGGATATTGGCGAAAAGTTATATTTTCATGGTGTTACCAGACTTCGCGTGCCCGGTTTGTATTAACACGCTGTTCTATGCGGTTTTTGCAACGATCTGGCCGGCGCATCTTGAACGATCCCTCTCAAACCATAGCGGGCTATGCCTCTTCGAGCGATCGTTCAATCTGCTTGGCCACATCGCCCCAAAATTCCGCATCCCGGTGAGCGATGCGGGCTAGCATCCAGGTAGGCGACCTTTACGAATCCCTCAAGGACCGTCTGAAGCTCATCCTGTGCGCGGGCGAATCAGGGCTGACCCAAGCACTGCTCGACGCAAACCTGCCTTCTGCCAGCTATATCATTGCCGGCCCGCTGACCTTTATCCGTCCGACGCGGATACAGGTGATCGGCAGGGCCGAAATGGAGTACCTCAACGACCCGACACGCGATCGATCTCAGGCGCTGGAACGGCTGTTCCGGGAGCATACCCGCGCCGTGGTCCTTGTCGACGGAGTAACCCCGGACGCTGAGCTGGCCAGACGTGCGGACGAGGCAGGCACGCCCTTGCTGTGCAGTCCGCTACCGGACAAGGTGGTGCTCGACCACCTGCACCAATTCGCCACCCTGCACCTTTCCGAGAAAACCACCCTGCACGGCGTGTTTCTCGAGGTACTGGGAATGGGCGTGCTGATTACCGGCGACCCGGCAGTAGGTAAAAGTGAACTGGCGCTGGAACTGATCAGTCGTGGCAACCGGCTTATTGCGGACGATGCCCCGGAGTTCAATCGCATCGGGCCCGGGATCATCAACGGCGCCTGTCCGTATGTGCTGAGGGATCTGCTCGAAGTGCGTGGCCTGGGGGTGCTCAACATCCGCGCGATGTTTGGGGACAATGCCATCAAGCACAACAAGTACCTGCGCCTGATCGTGCATCTCAAGCGGATGACCGCACACGAGCTCGAAAAAATGGAGCGACTGTCGGTCGAGCGTCAGACCCGCGGCATCCTGGGGGAGGAAATGCCCCAGGTCACCATCCCGGTCGCCCCCGGCCGCAACCTCGCAATCCTGGTCGAATCGGCGGTCCGCAACCACCTCCTCAAGCTGCAGGGCTACGACGCCACCGAGGTCCTGATCGAACGCCAGCAGGCGCTGCTCTCTGGAGATCCCAGCGAGTGATTCCGCTGTCAGAACGTCGTTAGTAACTTTGATCCATGCGGCCGCCTGAGCGCCTATAATGGCGCCATGAAAAACGAGCATCCCAAGCTGGTTGTGGTATCCGGGCTGTCGGGCTCGGGCAAGAGTATCGCGCTCAATGCACTCGAGGACAGCGGCTACAACTGCATCGACAACCTGCCCGTCAGTCTCTTCCAGACGCTGGCGCAGGAAATAAGGGCATCCGCCACACTTTCGGGCCAGACCGCGATCGGTATCGATGCACGTGCACCCTGCCATGAACTCGACAAGGTTCCGGAACTGATCCGGGAACTGCGCGCAGCCGGTATCGACTGCGAGATCCTTTTCCTGGAAGCGGATACCGACATCCTGATCCAACGCTTCAGTGAAACCCGCCGCCGCCACCCTCTGACAGATGGTCGACATGACCTCGAATCGGCTATCGCACAGGAACGTCACCTCCTCGTCCCGGTATCAGAGGGGGCGGACCTGGTCATCGATACCACACGCACCACCCTGCACCAGTTGCGCGAGATCATCCGCGAGCGGGTCGCGCAACGTCCGGTCGGCGAACTCTCGGTGATGCTCCAGTCTTTTGGTTTCAAGCACGGCATGCCACGCAATGCCAACTTCGTTTTCGATGTGCGCTGCCTGCCCAACCCCCACTGGCACCCGGGACTTCGTCCGCTTACCGGCAAGGATCAGGCCGTAGCCGAGTTCCTGGAAGAGAGCGACTCGGTCAAGCGGATGCGGTACGACCTAAACCAGTTCATCCAGCGTTGGATACCCTGCTTTGAGGCGGAGGGCCGCAGTTACCTGAGTATCGCCATCGGGTGCACTGGAGGACAACACCGTTCCGTCTACCTGGTGGAGCATCTGGCTCAGGCCTTCCAGGAGCAGGAACGCAAGGTGTTGTGCATACACAGGGAACTCGCATGAGTGTGGGAGTCTTGCTGATCACCCATCCGGGTATCGGGAATGCCCTGCTGAACGGTGCCCGCCGGATCGTGGTCGACTGCCCCCTCCGCACCATGTGCCTGGAGGTTCCGCTGGATGCACGCATCGATAAACTGGCAACCCAGGCCGCCGAGATGACGCAACGGCTGGACGATGGAGAGGGTGTGTTGGTCCTGACCGACATCTTCGGCGCGACGCCGAATAACATCGCCCGAGGTCTCGAGCAGGACGCGCATGTTGCGGTTCTCGCGGGCCTCAGCCTGCCCATGCTGGTCCGTCTGTTCAATTACCCGGACAACGACCTTCAAGAGCTGTGCAAGACCGCAACGCTTGGCGCCCAGCGCGGCATCGGCTCCTGCGAGGAACCCTGAACATGCTGCAAAGAGACATCACCATCATCAACAAGCTTGGCCTACATGCGCGCGCTGCCGCCAAACTGGTCAACACGGCAAGTGCATTCGGGGCGGAAGTAAGCCTCAGCCGCAACGGCCAGACGGTGAACGGCAAAAGCATCATGGGCGTCATGATGCTGGCCGCAGCAAAGGGAAGCATGGTCCAGCTTCAGACCGATGGCGAAGACGAGGAGGCGGCCATGCAGGCCCTGGTCACTCTGGTGGACGACCGCTTCGGAGAAGCCGAGTGATCGTCAGCTGCGTCGGCATCGGAATCGGTGCTGGTGCACATATCGCCATCGGCGAAGCGCATCTGCTGAGCCACGGACCGGTCTGCGTCACACCGAACCGAATCAGGAAACACCAGGTCGAACAGGAGATCGCCCGCTTCAGGCAGGCCCTGGTGGAAGCATCACGCCAGTTGCACGAGATACGCCAACAGATCCCAGCGGGAACGCCCGACGAGATAGGCGATTTCATCGATGCCCATCTGCTGATGCTCGAGGACAACGCCATCAGCAGCGGCGTAATCGGCCTCATTCGCGAACACCTCGCCGGTGCCGAGTGGGCCCTGCAGCAACACCGGGATGCCCTGGTCGAGGTATTCGACCAGATGCAGGATGCCTACCTGCGCACCCGGCGGGACGATCTCGACCATGTGGTTACCCGGATCCACAAGGTGCTGCTGGAGAAGCAGGAGCCACAACCGGGCAACCTGCGCGGGCAGATCGTGCTGGCCGAGGACCTGTCCCCCGCTGACGTCATCACACTGCACAACCAGCAGATCATGGGTTTCGTTACCGAGTACGGTGGCCCCATGTCCCACTCCGCGATTCTGGCGCGCAGCCTCGGCATTCCCGCCGTGGTTGGCGCACGCGGTGCGGGCAGCTGTCTGCGCCACGGCGAACTGCTCATATTGGATACCGATAACGGCTGCGTCCTGGCCAACTGCCCCGCTGCAGTGGTCAACCATTTCGAGGACCGACGCGAGTTCGCGCAGCAACGGACGGTCCTGCTGAAGCGGCAAAGCCAGCAACCGGCTTTGACCGCGGATGGCCGGCGGATCGAACTGCTGGCCAACATCGAGCTGGCGGAGGACGTGGTCGCAGCGGTTGAGAACGGTGCGGACGGTATCGGCCTGTATCGGACAGAGTTCCTGTATATGAACCGCAGCGATGTTCCTGATGAGGAGGAACACTTTCTGACCTATCGCGAGGTGGTGAAGGGTATGCAAGGGCGTCCGGTCGTGTTTCGTACACTCGACCTCGGGGCAGACAAGCCTCTCGCCGGCACCCAGGCCGGATCTGGTGGTGGCAACCCCGCACTGGGTCTGCGCGCCATTCGCCTGTGCCTCAAGGAACCGGAGCTGTTCCGGCCACAGCTGCGTGCGATCCTGCGTGCATCCGCACAGGGCGATGTGCGCCTGATGCTGCCGATGTTGACCAATCTGTGGGAGGTGGAGCAGGCCCGCAGCATGATCCGGTTGTGCATGCAGGAACTAGAATCCGAAGGGGTGCCGTTCAACCCCGCAATGCCGGTAGGCGGGATGATCGAGGTGCCGGCGGCGGCGTTGGCCGCACCGGCATTTGCCGCCGCGCTCGACTTCCTCTCGATTGGCACCAATGATCTGATTCAGTATGTGCTAGCCATCGACCGCGTGGATGACGAGGTCAATTATCTCTACGACCCTTTCCATCCGGCGGTACTGCAACTGATACGGCAGGTGATCGTTGCAGCCGACGCCGCCGGCGCACCCCTGAGCATGTGCGGCGAGATGGCCGGAGATCTCCGCTTCGTACCTCTTTTGCTGGGCATGGGCCTGCACAGTCTGAGTATGCAGCCGGCCGCCCTGTTGGATGTCAAACAACAGATCCGGGACTGCGACATGGCCGGACTGCAGCGCAAGGCCAGCGAATTCTTCGACGACATCTACAACGCTGACCCACTCGCACTGCTCAGCCACTGGCACGACTGAACCAGGCTCGCTGCCAGGACCGCCTCAACGGCGACTGTATCGCTTCGCCGACACCCTCTGTCCAGTGAAGGATTCAGACCACTTCGTTGCCGCTGGCTGGCGGATGAGATGCGCTGCTACACTCGCGAACCCACCCCTGGAGACGGATGTGTGCCAGCATGAGCGCCGCTACAGACAATCCCAAGGACCAGCGCGTCGCGCGCCTGCAGGAGATTCTCGACTCCGGTGTGTTGCGCTCGGCCGGGCGACTGCTCAACAGCCTGGCACCGGCGGAGATTGCGCACCTGCTGGAATCACTTCCCCCCGCCAAGCGCGAGATCCTGTGGAGCCTGGTCAAGCCGGAGTTCGAAGGGGAGATCCTGGTCAGCCTGAGCGACGAGGTGCGTGCCGACCTGGTCAAGGACATGGACGTGGCAAGCTGGCTGGCCGCGACCGAAAATCTCGATCTCGACGACCTCATCGACCTGGTGCAGGACATGCCAGAGACCGTGATGCGCGAGGTCGTCAGCGCCTTCGACGATCAGCACCGCAAGCGCGTCGAGGCCATGTTGTCCTACTCGGAGGATACCGCCGGCGGTCTGATGAACACCGATACGGTGACCATCCGGCCGGAAATCAGCCTGGACGTCGTGCTGCGTTATCTGCGGCGCCTGGGCGAGGAGATGCCGCAGGACACCGATGCCCTGTTCGTGGTCAACCGCGACGATGAGTACCTCGGTGTCCTGCCGCTGTGGAAACTGGTCAGCGGCAACCCGGACGATACCGTGGCCGAAGTCATGAGCCTGGAGCTCACGCCGTTGCGCATGGACATGTTGGATTCCAAAGTGGCGCGTTATTTCGAGACGCACGACATATCCTCCGCACCGGTCATCGACGCTCAGGGGCACCTGCTGGGGCGTATTACGGTCGACGACGTGGTGGACGTCATCCGGGAAGAGGGTGAGCACCAATTCATGGGCCAGGCAGGCCTGTCCGAAGAGGAAGACATGTTCGCTCCCGTGCTGACCAGCACCCGACGACGAGCGGTATGGTTGGGGATCAACCTGCTGACTGCCTTTCTCGCCTCCTGGGTCATAGGCCTGTTCCAGGACACCCTCTCAAAGTACGTCGCACTCGCGGTACTGATGCCGATCGTCGCCAGCATGGGCGGCATTGCCGGCAGCCAGACCCTGACCCTGGCGATTCGCGGTATCGCGCTCGGCCAGCTGACCGGCAAGAACGCCCGTCACCTGTTGCTCAAGGAACTGGCGGTCGGGGCGCTCAATGGCATCATCTGGGCAATCGTGGTCGGTGCCATCGCTGGCATCTGGTTCCACGACCCCGCCATCGCGTTCCTGATCGCGGTCGCGATTACCATCAATCTCCTGTTTGCCGCCCTGTCCGGCGCCCTATTGCCACTGCTGCTCAAACGACTGGGTATCGACCCGGCGTTGGCAGGCTCGGTATTGCTGACCACGGTGACCGACGTGGTCGGCTTTCTCGCCTTTCTGGGCCTTGCCACCCTGTTCCTCGTATAGGCCACTGAGCGGGAAGCGGGCCCGCCCTTTTTTGCGGTATCCTTCGGCCTTCCATCCCGAAACCCCGATACCAAGTCCCCTGCCTTATGGATTCGCAGTACCAACCACAGAACATCGAACAGGAAGCCCAGAGCCACTGGGAAAACAATCAGACTTTCCGCGCCAGCGAGGACCCTGATCGGGAAAAGTTCTACTGCCTGTCGATGTTCCCCTACCCCTCCGGTCGGCTGCACATGGGGCACGTGCGCAATTACACCATCGGGGATGTGATTTCGCGCTACCAGCGCATGCTGGGAAAGAACGTACTCCAACCAATGGGTTGGGATGCCTTCGGCCTGCCGGCGGAAAACGCGGCGATCAAGCATGGCAAGCCGCCGGCGGAATGGACCCGCAGCAACATCGCCTACATGAAAGAGCAACTCAAGCGGCTCGGTTTCGGCTATGACTGGGAGCGCGAACTGGCCACCTGCGATCCGGACTACTACCGCTGGGAGCAATGGCTGTTCACCCGCCTGGTGGAAAAAGGCCTGGCCTACCGCAAGACCGCCACGGTCAACTGGGACCCGGTCGACCAGACGGTCCTTGCCAACGAGCAGGTCATCGACGGCAAGGGCTGGCGCTCCGGCGCGACGGTGGAAAAGCGCGATATCGAGCAATGGTTTCTCAAGATCACGGACTATTCGGCTGAACTGCTCGAAGACCTCGAGCAACTGAGCGACGGGTGGCCGGAGGCGGTCCTCACGCAGCAACGCAACTGGATCGGACGCTCGGAGGGCGTGCGGGTCGAGTTCGGCGTCGAGGGTTCCGACGATGTCCTGGAGATCTTTACCACCCGCCCGGACACCCTCATGGGGGTGACCTATATGGCGGTCGCGGCCGAGCACCCCCTCGCACGGCACGCCTCGCACGACAACCCGGAACTCGCCGCCTTCATCGAGGAGTGCCGACACGGCGGCGTCTCCGAGGCCGAGCTGGAGACCATGGAGAAGAAGGGATTCCCGCTGGGTATCAACGCGATTCACCCGGTCCATGGCGGACCCGTGCCCGTGTATGCGGCCAACTTCGTCCTCATGGGCTATGGAACCGGTGCCGTGATGGCGGTACCCGCGCACGATCAACGCGACTGGGAGTTCGCCAAACGTTACGGCGTCCCGCTGAAACAGGTGGTCTTCTGTCCGGATGGACACGAGTGCGGTATCGAGAAAGCCGCCTACACCGAAAAGGGGGTACTTGCCTGCTCGGAACCCTTCGACGGTCTCAGCTCCGAAGGCGCCTTCGAGGCCATTGCGAGTTGGCTGGAAAAACACGGCAAGGGCGGCAAGCAGGTCAACTTCCGCCTGCGTGATTGGGGGGTATCGCGCCAGCGTTACTGGGGCTGCCCCATTCCGATGATCCGCAAGGGCGACGGCTCGGTGGTGGCGGAGTCCACCTTCCCGGTAAAGCTGCCGGAGGACGTGATCGTCGACGGGTCGGGATCACCGCTCAAGAAACTGCCGGATTTCTATGACCTGGGCAACGGCGATCAGCGCGAGACCGACACCTTCGATACCTTCTTCGAGTCCAGCTGGTACTACGCACGCTACTGCTGCCCGGATGCAAGCGGTGGCATGCTCGACCAGCGCGCGAAATACTGGCTCCCGGTGGACCAGTATATCGGCGGTGTGGAGCACGC
>Ga0180435_10002653_pt1 | contig 18171 bp, 17 predicted proteins | sample SS_ome_3_FD_132467 | JGI IMG/M metagenome (GOLD analysis project Ga0180435, IMG submission 132467) | Hypersaline lake sediment archaeal communities from the Salton Sea, California, USA - SS_3_S_1 metaG | ecosystem: Environmental > Aquatic > Non-marine Saline and Alkaline > Hypersaline >...
GCAAGTCGTTGTGGTACTTGCAGTCGGGGTTGGGGCAGTGGGGCGGATGCCAGCCGACAGATCGGGTGTTCATGCCCAGTTGGGGGCACAGATCACGCCAAACACAATTTCTGGGGCAGAACCGATGTCTTCAGTCGTCCGGCGTAAGCCGGATCATACGGATCGCCTCGATGGTGATCAGGCCATTGCCGATCAGGTTCTCCAGTGCGGGCAGCAGGGCGTCGATCCGCTCCGGGACGTCGGCGATCTCGATCACCATGGGCAGATCGGCGCTCAGGCGCAGCACGCCCGCCTTGTGGATGCGCAGGTCCGTGCCGTAGCCCTGCACGCCCCGCAGGATCGTGGCCCCGGCCATGCCGCGCTCACGGCAGAGTTCGAGAACGGCCTCGTAGAGCAGTCGGCCCTCGTGCTTGGCGGTCTCGTCCAAGTAGATACGCAGCAGCCTACCCTGGGACTCGGTTCGCACGATCGGCTCCTCCCGTCTCAGGTGGCCCGGGGCGACTCCCCCGGCAGCGTGAACCAGCGCAGACGTTCCAGTTCCGGTGACAAGGCGACTGTCTCCTGCGGAGAGGCCTCGCCATCGCCCATGATGGCGCGCGCCTCTTCGAGATAGCGCGCCCCCGCCGTGTCGTCGGCCTGAAGGTGGCGTGACGCATAGGCGAGACGCCCGTCCTCGTACGACACGTCGCGCAGGCTGAGCGCGGCCTCGCGCCGGTATCCGGCGTGGGTCCAGATACCCTTGTCCGCGTCGAAGTCGTAATGGGACAGCAGACGCCAGCCCTCCTCGGCGACGGCCTCCACGGCGCTCAGGATGTAGTCGAAGGTCGCCTCGGAGATGAAGTAGTTGAAGTTGACGCGCACCCAGCCCGGCTTGATCCCCTCGCGGCCGTGGTCGATGGCCGCCTTGAAGCGACCCGACTCGGCGATGTCGATCCCCAGCAGGCGATGCCCGTAGGGGCCCGCGCAGGAACAACCGCCCCGCGCCTGGATCCCGAAGAGGTCGTTGAGCAGGGCGACCACGAAGTTGTGGTGGAGGAGTCGGTCGCCGCAACGGATCACGAAGGAGACGATGGACAGGCGGTGCGCCTCGAGGTTGCCCAGGATCTCGATACCCGGATGTCGCGACCAGCGCGCGATGGCCCGCTCCACGAAACTGCGCTCTAGGGATTCGATGGCCTCCTCCCCGACCGCGCGCTTCAGGCCGAAGACCAGGCCGGCGCGGATGGCCTCGATGATGGCCGGCGTGCCCCCCTCCTCGCGATGGGCGGGATCGGTCAGGTAGTCGTGGCCGTCGGCGCTGACGTAGGAGACGGTGCCGCCGCCGGGAACCGAGGGGACCCGGTTCTTGAGCAGGCCGCGCTTGACCATCAGCACGCCCGGCGTGCCGGGACCGCCGATGAACTTGTGGGGCGAGATGAAGAGCGCGTCCTTGAAGCACTGCGGATCGCGGTCCGGCGGCGCGTTCATGGCGATTTTCACGTAGGGCGCCGCGGCGGCGAAGTCCCAGAACGCCAGGGCGCCGTGCGCGTGCAGCAGTTTCGAGATGCTCCAGGCGTCCGACATGATGCCCGTCACGTTGGAGGCCGCGGAGAAGCTGCCGATGCGCAGGGGACGATCCGCATGGCGACGGAGTTCGCGATCGAGCATCTCCAGGTCGATCCGGCCGTTGGCGTCCTCGTCGATCGTCACCACGTCGGCGATGGATTCGCGCCAGGGCAGTTCGTTGGAGTGGTGTTCGTAGGGCCCGATGAAGACCACGGGCCGCCGATCGGGCGGAATGTGCGTCGACAACCCGTAGGCGGCGTCGAGATCGGCCGGAATGCGCAGGTTGAGGATCTCGATCAGCTTGTTGATGGCGCCGGTGGCCCCCGAACCGCAGAAGATGACCACGTCGTCCTCGCCGCCGCCGCAGGTCTCGTGGATCAGGGCGCGGGCGTCCTCGCGGAAGCGCGTGGTCTGCAGGCCGGTGCTGGAGCTCTCGGTGTGGGTGTTGGCGTAGAGGGGCAGCACCTCCTCGGCGATGAAGCGCTCGATGAAGTCCAGGGAGCGGCCCGAGGCCGTGTAGTCCGCGTAGATGATCCGCCGCGGCCCGTAGGGCCCATCCAGGCAGCGGTCGCGGCCGACGACGCCGGCGCGGATGGTCTCGATGAGCTGGGCGGTCTGCGGCTCCAAGGAACGCCTCTCCTTCTGTCTGCTATCTCAACATCACGATCTTCGCGGACTGGATGGCCCCGCCCGTCGCCAGACGGACGAGGTACGTCCCGGAGGCCGCTTCGCGGCCGGACGAATCGCGCCCGTCCCAGGCCACGTCGTGCACGCCTGCCGGGAAGGGGCGTTCGGCCAGCGTCGCCACGCGACGGCCCGTCACGTCGTAGACGCCCAGGTCCACGGGGCCGCCCCGCGCCAGCACGAACGAGACGACCGTGCCGGGGTTGAAGGGGTTCGGGTGCACCCGGTCGATGCGCGTGCGCGCGAGGGGCGGCAGCTCCACCTGGCGGCTGTCCAGCCGCGTCGCCGTCGGGGCGTCCGGCTCCCGGTAGGACAACGTGTATGTGACCTGCCGGGGCCGGTCGGTACGCATGGGCACATCCTCGGCCCGGTAAGTCCCGTCGACGCCGGCCCTGCAGGTCACGGGCCAGGTCTCGGCGCCGACGCGGGCTTCGAGATGGAATTCGCCGTCCGCCTGCGCCGCACGCCAGCGCAGCGCCACACGATCGCCGGTCCAGGCCGCGTCGAAGTCCTGCAGGAAGACGGGCACCAGGGTGCCGTCGATCCAGCGGGCCAGGTTGTGGGACGCCTCGCCCCGCCCGCCGACGGACGAGAAGTTGCCGCCGATGTACAGGTCGCCCTCGTGGATCTGCAGGTCGTGAACGACGACGTAGCCGCCGTCCCGCTGGAAGCCGCCCTCGTATTCGCGCCAGTTCGCCCCGTTCCAGACCGCGAGCCCGGCCGCGGGCGCGCCATCGGCGGTCGCGAAATCGCCGCCCACATACAGCTCGCCGGCCACCGAGGCGAGGGCCGCCACCTTGTAGGACATGCCCGGACCGTTGACGCCCGCGCCCAGCGGATGCCAGGCCGCACCGTCCCAGCGCGCGACGCCGGCGGCCGGCGCACCGCCGGCGTTATTGAAGTAGCCGCCGGCGTAGATCTCGCCACCGTGGCTGGCCAGGGCGTACACGATGTTGTCTACGCCGGAGCCGAGAGGCTGCCACTGGGCGCCGTCCCAGCGCGCGACACGGTTGACGGGTACTCCGCCCGAGTTCACGAAGACGCCACCGGCATAGAGTTCGCCCTCGTGCACGAGCAGGTCGAAGGGCGCCGAGTTGAAACCGGTGCCCAGGGCGCGCCACGTCGAACCGTTCCAGGCGGCGATCCGTTCGGCCGTCATGCCGCCGATGTTGTGGAAGTAGCCACCGACGATCAACTCCCCGTTCCAGACCGCCAGGGTGTTCACGTCGCCGTCGGGATCACCCAAATCGTGCCAGGTCGTGCCATCCCAGCGTGACAGGGCCCTGTCGGACAAGAAGTGGGGTCCAGCGGCGATCAGGTCGCCGTCGTAGGAGACGACGTCGTATACCCAGCCGTTGAGACCGCCGCCGAGGCGGTGCCACGCCGCCCCGTCCCACCAGCCGATGTTTCGACTGTGGCTCTCGCCCGCCAGGACCGACGGCACGAAGAATTCCCCGCCCGCGACCAGGCGTCCGTCGTGTCGGCACAGCGCCCGCACGTGGTTGCTCGGCTGGACGGCACCGGGCGTGCCGCCCAGCTGCACCCAGTCGTGGTTGAAGCGGTCCCAGCGCACGACGGTGCCCGGGAACGAGCCCGAGGCGTAGATGTCCGTGCCGGCCACGCAGAGGGCGTTGAGCTGGCCGTCGAAGACGCCGCCGAGGGTATCTCCCCAGGCGGTGCCCGAGTAGGGGATCACCGCGTCGGTCTGGCCCACGAGCAGGGCGCTGTCCCAGACGTCTAGGTCCACCACGTGGCGCGGCACGTCCGACTGGGCGACCGGGTACAGGATGCGGGCCGACGACATGTAGGCCAACCCCCAGGAGCCGATCGCTCCCATGTCGGAGAAGCTGCCGCCGACGTAGACGCCGTTGCCGTGGGTCTGCAGGGCCTCGACGTACTCGCCGTTGCCGAGGCCGAAGCCGGAGTACCCCTCGTCGGTCCACTCCGCGTAGTTGTAGACGTGTTGGTCGAGGTACTGGAAGTCGAAGGAGCCGCCCAGGAAGAGCGACCCGTCGTAGTGGGCCATGGCGTAGCCCTCGTTGGTCGGGTCGTATCCATCGAGCAGGTCGTGCCACGCGTCGCCCGACCAGATGGCCAGGGGGGCGGTGTACCCGTCCTCGTCGACGTCGAAGGAGCCGCAGGCGTGCAGGTTGGCGTCGTGCACGAGAAACCCGTTGGCCCAGCCCGGCAGGCCGTCGTCCATGGGGGCCCAGTGCCCCATGTCCAGGCGGGCCACGCTCACGCAGGGCGTGCCGCCCGCGTTCCAGAAGTCGCCGCCGATCACCACGGTCGTCCCGTAGTCGAAGACGGCGTGGACGTGACCGTCGGTGCCCCCGTCCACGTCGAGCCAGTGGCGGCCGTTGAAGCGGGCCACGTTGGACACCGCCACGCCGCCGGCCTCGTCGAAGAGGCCGCCCACGTAGAGGCTCCCGTTGTGGTAGGCCATGCCGTAGACGCCGCCGTCGACGCCGCTCGGGCCGAACCCGTCCCACCACTCGGCGCAGGCGGCGAGAGGCGTGAGGATCACGAGCAGGATGATGAGAGACGCGCGGAGCCGTGGAATGGTGGACATGGATCTCCCCCCCAGCATGGACGATCGGTTCGATGAGACCGGTCGCGTCGATCATACCATCGGGGGCGGACTTTGGAAACACGAGCGGTTCAGGTGCGCACCGCCAGCATCACGCCCGCCCACGTCGCGGCCAGGCAGAGCAGCAGCGAGAGGCCCACGTTGAGCCCCGCCCGCCAGAGGGCGCCCTCGCGCAGCAGGGCCAGCGTCTCGTAGCTGAAGGTGGAGAAGGTCGTGAAGGCGCCGAGGAAACCGACCAGCAGCGCCGTGCGCGCGGTGGGGCTGATCGACCAGCGTTCCAGGCTGTAGGTCGCCAGCAAACCGATCAGGAAGCAGCCGGCCACGTTCACGGCCAGGGTCCCCACGGGGAAACGCGCCCCGGCCCATCGCTGCACCAGTCCGGCGAAGCCGTAGCGCGCCAGGGCGCCGAGAGCGCCGGCGACGGCGATGGCCAGGATGCGGGTCACGGAATCCTCCAGGGTCGGGTGCGGAACGATACAGGCCGCCAAGATCGGTCCTCGGCTGCCGGGCGTCAAACCGTGGCCTCATCCTGTTAGGTCGAGGGCGCGGGATAGTCGCTCACCGATACGCCGCGCGCAGCTATCCCCAGGTCCACCGCTCGTTGCCCACCTCGGTGAGCGGCCCCAGATCCGACAGCAGGCCCGTCTCGTCATCGAGGACCCAGACGTTGTCCCCCGACAGGGCGACGCCCCAGGGCCTGGCACTTGGTGAATCGCACGCGGATACGACCGTGCCGTCCGCCGGGTCGATCATGAGGATGCTCTCCGCACCTACATCCGGGACGATGAGCATCCCGTCGGAGGCGCGATACCCGATCCCGGTCATGTAGAGATCCAGGCTGTACGTGTCGAGGATGGTCCCGTCGGAGGGATCGATCCTGTAGAGGCTCTTGAGCCTGTAATCCGCGTGCCAGAGGTGGGCGCCGTCCTAGTCCAGGCCGTAGGGCGAGTCCTGGGGCATCGCACAGCTCCCCTGGACAGCGCAGGGGCCCCTGTCCTCCGCCAGGGCGGTTGCGGCCGCGCCCGCGCAGGCGAGCAGGAGCAGGATTCCGATCGGCCGCGTAGTCTTCGAGTTCCGCAACATGTCGTCCCTCCGTTCCGGATTCCATCCTTTCGTCGTCAGTCGCCGCGCTTCGAGTCCCGCACCCGCATGTAGAAGATGTGCCGGTCCCCGCCGTCCGGCTGGCCCACCCAGACCAGCCAGTCGCCGTCCAGGCTCGGCTGGGCGTCGTGGGTCTGGGCGACGGCCACCTCGTGGATCGTGGCGCCGTCCCAGTAGTGCACGTCCCAGTCGCCGCGCCACACCTCGTAGGCGACCCGCCCGTCGCTCAGGGACGGAGACTGTCCCTCCTCGATTTCATGGACCGTATCTCCGTCCCAGTACTTGACCCAGATGTCGGCGCCAACCGGACCCTCGAAGGCGAGTTCCCCGTCGTCGATCGAGTAGTCGACGGCGGTATTGGGGTTGATCTCCGCGGGCAGTCCGTAGGTCGCGCCCGTGAACACGTTCATCATGTGGATCCGGTGCTCGGTGACCGACGCGTCCACCGACCGCCAGATGACCCAGTCGCCGTCGCCGTCGAGTTCGGAGCAGGAGTAGTCGTAGAGCGGGCAGCAATCCGCGGAGAGGGGCGAATCCGCGTATCCCATCTGATGGTGCATGATCTCGGCATAGAAGCCGCTGCTCTGCACCCAGGCGAAGTGATGGGAGCCGAGTATGACCGGGGTGTGGTCGTAGAGATCGTTGTCGGTGTACTGGGTAAGCTGGCACATGTCCAGTCCGCTGCAGGTGTGGATCTCCCAGGTGTCGCCGGGCGTGAGCTTGCCGGACCAGACGATGTAGCTGCGGCCGAGGCAGCGGGGGCTGTGCTTCTCCCCTCCGCTGCCCGTCCGGCGCGTGATGATGTAGGTCGGGTCCTCCAGGTCGTACATGTAGATCTCCTCGCCGTCGAGGCCCAGGTCCCGGACCCAGACGACCACGCTGCCGTGCACATACGGCTCGGAGTTGTCGCCCTGGGTGGTGAGCTGGCGGACGACGAAGAGTTCGTCCAGCTCTTCCGACGGCACGTTGGACAGGCCCGACCAGTTGGGGACCTCGTCGGCGGTCTTCAGGGCCACGTGCACGTCGGCCTTGCCGGCGACGTCGAAGGCGTGGGACTCGGCCGTGCCGGGCTCGCCGGGCGCCGGCACGCCGGCGACCTGTGCGGCGGCGCCCCAAGTGCCGGCCGTGATCGGCGCGAAGGACCAGCGCAGATCGTAGGCGTCGGCACGGCCCTCGTCGCCGTCGTCGCCCGGGGCCGTCCAGGCGACCGTCACCGTGGAGCCCTCGACGGACTGGATGCCCAGGTCTGCGACGGCCGCGGGGGGCGTCTCGTCGATGGCCGGCCCGGCGGGGTCGTCGCCGCTGCAGCCCGCCCACGCGACCAGCAGGAATGAGATGGACAGCAGTACGAACAGTGATGGCGTCTTCGGCATTCCGGGTCCCCCTCCCGCCGCGACTCGAGCGTCTTCATACAGAACGTCTGCGACGCAGCCGACCCGCCGGGCGGGTGCAAGCTCGCCGAAGAAGCAAGACTAGCATGGACTTGGCACCGCGGACAATCGGCTATGCCGCTTCGGAGGTCGCCCGCGGCACCCGGATCCGCAGACAGACGAAGAACCCGCCCAGCGCGATGGCCCCCGCCAGCAGGAAGACCCACTGATAGCCGTAGGTCTCCCAGAGCCAGCCCGAGAGCACGGGCAGGCTCATGGCCACCACGTGGTCGATGGTGATGCCCGCGCTGATGGTCGGCGTGATGTCGGCGGGGTCGTCGGCGATCTTCTTCAGGTAGGTGGTCCTTGCGATGCGCAGGGCGAAGAGCACGCTGTCCAGGACGTAGGCCCCGTAGAGGAAGCGCACGTCGTCGACGAAGGCGTAGACCAGGCAGATGCCCAGCAGGAGGATCTCGTCGGCGGCCAGCACCACCCTTTCGCCCACCCAGTCGATGATGTCGCCCAGCAGCGGCCGGAAAAGGACCCCCAGACCTGCGGCGATGAAGTAGAGCAGAGCGATGGTCGAGACGGGCACGCCGTGCAGACTCACCAGCACCCAGCCGCCGAAGGCCAGGAAGATCTGCTTGCGCACGCCGAACAGCGCGCTGATGGCGTAGAAGATGCCGTACTTGCGCTTCCAGACCAGCCGCCGCGAGGGGGCCGAGGTCTCCCCCACGCGCAGCCGCAGGTAGTTCCAGCCGGCGGCGACCGCCGCCAGGGCGGCCAGGCCGTAGAAGAGATCGTAGCGGTCGCCGAAGCGACGGGCCAGCAGGTAGACGCCGGCCACGCCCAGGATCACGCCGAGGTTGCGCGCGCCGCCGAGCTGCCCCAGGCGGTGCCCCTCGTTGCCCCGCCGGGACAGGGTGAGTCCGATGGGCCCCTCCACCGCGAAGATGATGTGGTCGCCCAGGCTCCAGATCACGATGAAGGTCACCAGCAGCGCCGTGTCGCGCGCGACGAGCCCCAGACCCAGGGCGCCCACAGCGGTCAGGATCATGGCCACCGCGCCCATGCGGGCCTCGCGCATGAAGGTCAGCAACAGGGCCGACACGCCGATGATCAGGAACCCCGGCAGCTCGCGGGGAAACTCGATCCAGCCGCGGGCGACGGCGTCCAGGCCGTGCACGTCGTCGAGGTAGTTGTTCAGGGTGGACAGGAAGATGCCGCTGGCCGCGCCGAAGCAGAGGGTCGCCAGCAGCAGGCGTCGGTAGTCCGGCCCGATCCCGGCGAGCCTCTGCAGCGCGCGGCGGACCATCAGGAGCTCTTGCCGTAGTTGGGCGCTTCCTGGGTCACGTGGACGTCGTGGGGATGGCTCTCGCGCAGCCCCGCGCCGGTGATGCGCACGAAGCGGGCCTTCCCGTGGAGCTCGGCGATCGTGGCGCAGCCGCAGTAGCCCATGCCGCTGCGCAGGCCGCCGACGATCTGGTAGAAGATGTCGGCCAGGGCCCCCTTGTAGGGCACGCGTCCCTCGATGCCCTCGGGCACCAGCTTGTCCGGATCGGCGACGCCCTCCTGGAAGTAGCGGTCCTTGCTGCCGTCCTGCATGGCGCCCAGCGACCCCATGCCCCGGTAGCTCTTGTAGACGCGTCCCTCGAAGAGGATCTTCTCGCCGGGCGCCTCCTCGGTGCCCGCGAACATCGACCCCAGCATGACGGTGTCGGCGCCCGCGGCGACGGCCTTGACCACGTCGCCCGAGTACTTGACGCCGCCGTCGGAGACCAGGGGCACGCCCGCCTCGCGGGTCACGCGCACGACGTCGAGGATGGCCGAGATCTGCGGCACGCCCACCCCGGACACCACCCGCGTGGTGCAGATCGACCCCGGGCCGATGCCCACCTTCACGGCATCGACGCCCGCGGCGATCAGGGCCTTCGCGGCCTCGCCGGTGGCGATGTTCCCCGCCATGATCTGCTGGTCCGGATAGCGCCCGCGCACGGCCTCGACCATGTCGATCACGTTGCGCGAATGGCCGTGGGCGGTGTCGATCACCAGCAGGTCCACGCCGGCGTCCACCAGCTGCTCGACACGGTCCTGGGCGCCCCGGCCCACACCCACCGCCGCGCCGCAGAGCAGGCGGCCCTGGGCGTCCTTGCTGGCGTGGGGATAGTCGATGCGCTTCTGGATGTCCTTGACCGTGATCAGGCCGCGCAGTTCGCCGTCATCGTTGACCACCAGCAGCTTCTCGATGCGGTGCTCGTGCAGGCGCTCGGACGCCTCCTCCAGGGTCGTGCCCTCGGGGACGGTGACCAGGTTCTCGCTGGTCATGACCTCGCGGATGGGCCGGGTCGTGTCCCGGCAGAAGCGCAGGTCGCGGTTGGTGAGGATGCCCACGAGCCGGCGACCCTCCGTGATGGGCACGCCGGAGATACGGTTCTCGGCCATCAGGGCCAGGGCCTCGTGGATGGGCCGGTCGGGACCGAGGGTGACCGGATCGGTGATCATGCCCGACTCGCTGCGCTTGACGCGGCGTACGTGGGCGGCCTGGCGCTCGGCGGTCAGGTTCTTGTGGATCACGCCGATGCCGCCCTGCCGCGCCATGGACATGGCCAGCTCGGCCTCGGTCACGGTGTCCATGGCCGACGAGAGCAGGGGCGCGTTCAGGACGAGCCCGCGGGTCAGGCGCGTGGTCGTCTCGATGTCGCGGGGGATGACCTCCGAATAGCCGGGCACCAGCAGCACGTCGTCGAAGGTGAGGGTCTCCGGGAAGCGGTCGGCGAGGCGACCGCGGTCCTGGTCGTTCATGGTCGACATCCTTTGCAGGGCGCGCCCGCGTCCGGGGCCGTCAGGGCTTGAGCACGCCGATGAAGGGCAGGTTCCGGTACTTCTCGTCGTAGTCGAGGCCGTAGCCGATGACGAACTCGTCGGGGATCTCGAAGCCGCGGTAGTCGACGGGCACCTGCTCGATCCGACGCGAGGCCTTGTCCAGCAGGGAGCAGATCCGCAGGCTGCGCGGGCTGCGGGTCTCGAGGAGCTGGAGCAGGTGGTTGAGGGTCAGGCCCGTATCGACGATGTCCTCGACGATCAGCACGTCGCGGTCGGTGATGTTGGACTTGAGGTCCTTCTCGATCTTCACCACGCCGGTGCTCTCGGTGCCGCCGTGATAGCTGCTGATGGCCATGAAGTCCACCTCGTGGTGGATCGAGATGCAGCGGGACAGGTCGGACAGGAACACGAAGGCGCCCTTGAGGATGCAGACCAGGATGGGCTGCCGGTCCGCGTAGTCGCGGCTGATCTCCGTGCCCAGCTGCTGGATGCGCTTCTGGATGTCGCCCGAGGAGATCAGGACCTTGTCGATCAGGGGGTCGCGCAGGGCCAGGGCCGCATCGTCGAACTGCATGGAGCGCCTCCGTTGTTCGCCGCGCGGCTAGCCGTGCCGCGCCTGGTGGATCGCCGTGATCTTGGCGGCGATCAGGTCGATGGCCACCTGGTTGTGGCCCCCCTCGGGGATGATCAGGTGGGCGTACTTCTTGGTCGGATTGACGAACTGGTTGTGCATGGGCCGCACGACCTTCATGTACTGCTCGATGACCGACTCCACGCTGCGCCCGCGCTCGCGCGTGTCCCGCTTGAGCCGCCGGATGAAGCGCTCGTCCGCGTCGACGCCCACGTAGAGGCGGATGTCCATCAGCTCGCGCAGGGGCTCGGCCTCCAGGACCAGGATGCCCTCCACGAAGATGATGTCGGCCGGCTCCACCCGCCGCGTCTCCGGCCGCCGCGAATGGGTGGTGTAGTCGTAGACCGGCACGTCCACCGCCTGGCCGTCCTTGAGCATCTTGAGGTGCTTTACCAGCAGTTCGGTCTCGAAGGCGTTGGGATGGTCGTAGTTGATCTTCGCCCGGTCCTTCAGCGAGAGATGGGCGTTGTCGCGGTAATAGGAGTCGTGGTGGATGATCTGCACCGTCTTGCCGGGGGCGGCCTCCTGGACCCGCAGCGCGACGGTCGTCTTGCCGGAGCCCGTGCCGCCCGCGACGCCGATGATGACCGGCGGTGGGGATTGTGGTGCATGGTCGTTCATGAGCGGGAAAGATACCACACTCGGCCGGAGTGTCAACGGGGGGCGAACACGGATACGCCCCGAAATCCCCTCGCATACGGCCCAATGCCGGACACACGTGCGTTGGCCCGGTTCCGGGGGGCGTATCCGTTATGGACCCCGTTGATCTCCGGGATATACAATCCTCCCGCCATCAACCTGGAGGCGTTGCGTGCAGAATCTCACATCCCTGTTGGGCGTTGTCGCGCTGCTGGGCCTGGCCTGGGTCCTGAGCAACAACCGGCGGCGCGTGCGCTGGCGGCCGGTGGCGTGGGGGCTGGGGCTGCAGTTCGCCTTCGCGCTGCTGCTGCTGCGGACGCCCTGGGGACAGGCCTTCTTCTCGGGGGCGCGCGTGGCCGTGGCGCGGGTGCTGGGCTTCACGGACGCCGGCACGGCCTTCCTCTTCGGCAACCTGTTCCGCGGCAGCGAGGACCTGGTGAGGTACGTGGAGCCGGGGCCGGCGGGCGGCTTCGTCCAGGTGACCAGTTCGGCCACGGGCGAGCTGATCCCCCTGGGCACGGTCTTCGCGATCCACATCCTGCCCACGGTGATCTTCTTCTCGAGCCTGATGGCCATCCTCTACCATCTGGGCGTCATGCAGCGGCTGATCTCGGGCATGGCCTGGATCATGCGGCGGACCATGGGCACCAGCGGCTCGGAGACCCTCTCCTGTGCAGCCAACGTCTTCGTGGGCCAGACCGAGGCGCCCCTCGTGGTGCGTCCCTACATCAAGACCATGACCGAATCGGAGATCATGGCCGTCATGTGCGGCGGCTACGCCACGGTGGCCGGCGGCGTGCTGGCGGCCTACGTGCGCTTCGGCGTGGACGCGGGCCACCTGCTGGCCGCTTCGGTGATGTCGGCGCCGGCCGCCCTGGTCGTCGCCAAGATCATGTTCCCGGAGACGCGGACGTCGGCCACCGCCGGGGAGATCAGGCTGGAGGTGCCCAAGGAGTACACCAACCTCATCGACGCCGCCGCGGGCGGGGCGGGCGTGGGCATGAAGCTGGCCGCCAACATCGGCGCCATGCTGCTGGCCTTCGTGGCCCTGGTGGCCATGGTCAATGCGGGTTTGGGACTGGCCGGACTGTCGCTGCAGGAGATCTTCGGCTACGTGTTCGCGCCCCTCGCCTGGGCCATGGGCGTGCCCTGGAGCGAGGCGACGACCTTCGGCAACCTCCTGGGCACCAAGATCGCCGTCAACGAGTTCCTGGGCTACGTGGAGTTGCAGAAGGCCGTCGACGCCGGCGCCCTCTCGCCGCGCAGCGTGATCATCGCGACCTATGCCCTCTGCGGATTCGCCAATTTCAGCAGCATCGCCATCCAGATCGGCGGCATCGGCGGCCTGGCGCCGGAACGGCGCAGCGACGTGGCCAGACTCGGCCTGCGGGCCATGTTCGGCGGTGCGCTGGCCAGCTGGCTGACGGCGACGATCGCGGGAATCCTGACCGCCTGAGACGACCCGGAGTCAGTCCTCGGTCTCCACGGGAATCGCACCGGGCGGGGCCGTCCGGTCCCACCCCCACAGGTCGAAGTAGCGGGTTCGTCCCTCCAGCCGGTAGTTCCGGCTGAAGCGCTCCCGCAGCTCGTCGGAGAAGATGTCCCGGTGGGGCGGATACCAGTTGGGCAGGTAGAAGGGCTGCTGCTGTCGGGGCACGAGCCACATGTCGATCCGGCCGTCGGTGATGGCCTCGATGGCCGCCTCGGGAAAGTCCATGTGCGCGCGCTTGGAATCCATGATGGAGATGGCGTCGATCAGCAGGGGATGGCCCGCGAAGATGAGCAGGGGCCGCTGGCTCGTCCAGTGGAAGTACATGTCGCCGCCGCCGTAACCCATGCCGATCACGCGGTCGGGATGGTCGGCCATGATCTCTCCCATGTCCGCGGTGATCCCCTCGGCGTGCCGCATCAGCGAGTTGATCAGCCGGGCGCTGCGGTATCCGGAGACGCAGCCCGAGACGAGGGCGGAGATCATGAAGGCCATGACCGCCCCTTGCCGCCAGGAGACGCGCCCGTCGGAGTAGAGCAGGTCGCACATGCCCTTGGCGGGCCACAGCCTGGCCGCGAAGACCATGTTGATGGGAATGATCGGCAACAGGTGCACCGGACCGGCTCCCGGCTTCATGGCCAGCAGGACCACGATCAGGTTTCCCACGATCCAGGCGAGCATGAGGTGGCGGCGCATCCAGGGCCTGTCCGCGGGTCCGTGTCCGCTGGAGAGCGGGATCAGGACGGGCACCGCGAAGAAGACGGCCAGAGCCAGCAGGTGGGGCAGCGATCTCAGGTCCAGACCGTGATGGGACGACACCTCCAGCCAGGCCACGTAGTTGACGAGCGAGATGTTCTCGTTCAGCACGAAGGGCGCCACGATGAAGAGCGCGCCCAGGCCCAGGGCCGTGGCCGTGGCCCGCCAGCCGTGGTGCTCGTCGAGCAGGGTCAGCACGGGCAGCAGGTACAGAACCGCGTGGAGCTTGAGGTTCACCGCCAGGCCGAGCCCCAGGGCCGAGCCCGCCACGGCCAGGACGCGCCGGGGAGAACCGGCGCTGTACATGCCCAGGGCCACCGCGACCAGGATGTAGGCGTCCGCGCGCACGAGCATCGACGACATGCCGCTGGTCCAGTAGAGCAGGACCGCGACGGTCGTCAGGCCCAGGGCCAATCTCCCCGAAACCCAGCGGCGGATGGTCAGGTACAGGAGCGCCAGCGACAGGTAGAGCGACAGCAGGGAGCCGATCTTGGAGGCGAGGATCGACGGGCCCAGCAGATCCAGATAGAAGGCGGTGACCAGATAGATGGCCGGCCCGTATAGGGCGCTGTACTGCTGGGCGGCGTCTGGGGCGTGGTACAGCTCGCCCCCCGACTTCAGCCACCAGGCGACCGACGTCACCATGGCCTCGACGTCGCTCGCGTAGCCGGCGTGGGTCATGTACCACAGGCAGGTGGCCAGGAAGGAGAGGAACACGCCCGACGCGGCCACGATCATCAACGGCCGCGCCCGGCGCCAGGACGCCTCCGCATCGACCGGGGCGTTCCACGACCTCAGACGCGTCAGCATCCACAGGACCAGGAGGCCCACGCCCGTCAGCAGCGGATGCAGGGAGCAGTAGATGATGAAGTCCAGGAACGAGCGAATGTCCATGGGGCTCCAGCTGCGGCCAGCGGGTGGTCGGCGATACGGTCAGGGTCGTCAGCCTACGCACCGGCAGAGCAATCCACGGCGAATCCCACGCGGAACGCCGACAGGATCGGCATCATATCATGAGTCCAACTTCAACCAACGCTTACGATTCTAACAAATTTTGATATATTGTCAACCTTCTCGAGCCCGTTCGTGGATCAACTCAAGAAGCTCGCGGCTGGCCGCGTAGGCCCAGGAATGGGCATCCATCAGGGACCAGAAATCGTCCACGTCCCGGTGGCCGGCCCGCCTGTACGTCAGGGCCTGCAGGAACTTGTCCAGCTGGTCGGCGTCGTGGACGAGCTTCGCCTCCGCGCTCTGCCCCGCGGCGTATTCGGCCCAGAGCGCCGCCCAGGACGCCGCGGAGGCCGTACCCGCGGTCATCTCCCCGAGGATCGCGGCCTCCGCCGCGGTCTTGGCCCCCGCCGGCAGGAAACGGGTCGCCGGCGCGGGGATGTCGCCCACGACCGCCTCCGGCAGGTCGTGCAGCGCCGCCATGGCGAGGGCCCGCCCCCGGTCGAGGGTCTCGTCGATCACATCCAGCAGGACCAGCACGAAGATCGCCACGCCGTGGCTGTGGGCGGCGACGCTCTCGGGGGCGCTCACGCCGCGCAGGAGCCAGCCCGTGCGCGGCAGGTGCTTCAGGCGGGCGGACCGCGTCAGCAGATCCACGGTGTTCCGGACGGTCTCCTCGTTCATCGCCATCTCCCGTCGTTTGCGTATCCGTCCGCGATCCTCCGGCTGACCGGCCGGCGCTGCTGTGCTAGCTTAGCCGGACGACCGCACCGCGACCAGCCCGATCCCCGAGGTGACCATGCCCAGGCTTTCGCTCGCGCCCCTGACGTCCTACGGCTTCGCCTTGGACATCGCCGTCCGCACGACGGACCTGAACTACGGCGGCCACCTGGGAAACGACCGCCTGCTGGCGCTGCTGCACGAGGCCCGCGTGGGCTTCCTGGCCGCCCACGGCTGGTCGGAACTGGCCTGCGGCGGCGTCTCGCTGATCATGGGCGACGCCGCCCTGGTCTTCAAGGGCGAGGCCTTCGCGGGCGACGTGTTGCGCATCGGCGTGGGCGTCGCCGAGGCCGGACGCGCCGGCTTCCGCCTCTCCTACCTCGTCTCGCGGCCGGCCGACGACGCCGTCGTCGCCGTGGCCGAGACGGGCCTCGCCGGTTTCGACTACGAGACCCGGCGGATCGTCCCCCTGCCGGAGGCCACGAGAACCAGCCTCGAGGAGCTGCGCGATGCCGCCGGTTGAAACCGTCACGAGCCTGCAGAACCCGCGCGTCAAGCGCCTGGTCAAGCTGCGCCGGCGCCGGCATCGCGCCGGCGAGGGCCTGGTCCTCCTGGACGAGCCCAGGGTGATCCGCCGCGCCCTGGACGCGGGTGCGTCCCCGCGCGAGCTCTACACCTGCGCGCCGCACCTGGCCGAAGATCCCGAGATCGCGCGGCTGGCGGAGGAACTGGCGGCGGCGGGAGCCGAGGTCGTCGATCTCGCGCCCCACGTCATGGCCAAGGCCGCCTACCGCGAGGACCCGGCCGTGTTGCTGGCGCTGGTCGCCATGCCCGGCACCGCGCTAGACGCCCTGGCGCTGCCCGGAGACGCCCTGGTCCTGGTGCTGGAGAACGTGGAGAAGCCGGGGAACCTGGGCGCGATCGTGCGTACGGCGAGCGGCGCCGGCGTGCATGCGGTCCTGGCCTGCGGCGACGGTGCCGATCCCTGGAATCCCAACGCCCTGCGCGCGTCCACGGGCGCCGTCTTCAGCGTGCCGGTGGCCGTGGCGGAGACCGCGGAGATCATGGCCTTCCTCCGCGAGCGTGCGATCCGCCTGGTGGCGGCCGACCCAAAAGCCCGCGACGCCTACCCGGACCTGGACCTGACCGGCCCAACGGCCTTCCTGCTGGGCGCCGAGGACCGGGGCCTGACGGCCGGCATGGCGGCGTCCGCCGACCTGGCCTGCCGCATCCCCATGAACGGCGCCGCCGACTCGCTCAACGTGAGCGTGTCGGCGGCGATCCTCGTCTACGAGGCGCGTCGTCAGCGGGACGCGTCCCGACTCACCCCTTGATCCGGTAGCAGACCACCTCGACGGGAGCGGCCTCATCGTCGTCGTCGCCGCCGCCGCCGCCGCCCATCAGGTTCATCATCGAGTCCGTCAGGCCGTGGATCACCAGCAGCCGGTCGGTGCCCGCGAAGATGATCCCGTCCCGCAGGGCGTTGCCGGGACAGAGGATCCGCTCCTGGCGGATGAAGTGCCCCTCGGGCGAGAAGACGTCGTACACGGACAGCACGCCCTCGGGCTGGCCGCGGATACCGCGGGAGGTCTGGACCCAGATGTCGCCTCCCGGATGGACGAAGAGGGAGGCGACGGGCGGGTCGTATTCCTCGTACTGCACCTCGATCTCGAAGGGGAACTGCCGCCTCTGGGCCTCCAGTATGTCCCGGACGATCGCGACGGCCGCCTCGTCCCGCTTGAAGGGCTCGTAGGGACGGGTCGCGATCCGTTCCAGCGTCCCGTCGGCCGCGAGGAACCTCAGCTCGTAGTTCTCGAAGTCGTGGGCCGTCACCACGCCGCCGTCCGGCCTCACGCCCCAGCGGTTGAAGAGCACGAAGTACTGCTCCAGCTCCCGCATCACCATGTTGCTGAAATCCCAGGTCACGTCGTATGCGATGTAGCTCCCGGTCTCGGCGCCCTCGGCGTCGTAGCCGGACACGAACATGTGACGGACCTGTCCGCCCTGGGCGATCTCCACGTCGACGCCGCCGAGAACCAGATTGCCGCCGTTGCTCTCGGCCTCGACCACGGCGATGATCGCACCCTCCTCGCCGGTCTGGAAGACGCCCGCCGGCGTGCCGTCCAGGTTGACCTGGATGATCTTGCCGGGGAAGGACTGGACCAGGCCGAGGGTTCCGTCGGGCATCCAGAGCATGTCGAAGGGCTGGCGCACCTCGCCGGGTCCGTCGCCCTCGCGGCTGAGCGTCCCGACGAATTCGCCGTCGGCGTCGAAGACGTGCACTTCGGAAAGCTGGCTGTCCAGCAGGTAGACGTTGCCGTCGGTGTCGGCGAGGGCCTGGGCGATCACGCCGAAGATGACCTCGTCGTCCTCGCCGCCCCGCCGCCACAGCTCCTCCAGTTCCAGGTCGTGCACGCCTCCGCTGGGCGCGTCGCCGTTGCTCACGTGGATCACGCCGTCGACGACGGTCTCGTCGCCGGCCGCGGCCGGACACGCCAGCAGCGTCGCGGCCAGTATCGCGTAGAACATCCGATTCATGATCCATCCCCCTCGACAAGTGCTGTCCCGCCGGACCGTAGCCCCGGCGCGACGTCGGCTGGAGTCGTGTACGGCGGAGCCTAGCGGGAGTTGCATGCCGCCGCCACGGGAAACCGGCTCAACGCACGATCCCGTAGCAGACGACCTCGATGGGGGCGGCCTCCTCGTCGGAATCCCCGCCGCCGCCGATCATGTTCATCATCGAGTCCCCCAGACCGCGGATGACCAGCACCCTGTCGCTCGCGGCGAAGATGACCCCGTCCATCAATCCGTCGCCGGGACAGACGAGCCTTTCCTGGCGCACGAAGTGGCCGTCGGGCGAGAAGACGTCGTAGAC
>Ga0180435_10002655_pt1 | contig 18168 bp, 34 predicted proteins | sample SS_ome_3_FD_132467 | JGI IMG/M metagenome (GOLD analysis project Ga0180435, IMG submission 132467) | Hypersaline lake sediment archaeal communities from the Salton Sea, California, USA - SS_3_S_1 metaG | ecosystem: Environmental > Aquatic > Non-marine Saline and Alkaline > Hypersaline >...
GACGACCTCGGCCAGCGCCTACAGGTTGGCGAGGAGGTCCCCGCAGGGGAGTGCCTCAAGTGCGCCTCCCTGGTCTACGAGGCCGACGACCACAATCGACTGCAACGAGCCAGTGGCGTGTTGCAGCGCGACTACGAGGGGGACGTGGATGGTTTCGTCGAGATGATGCTGGACGAGATCAAAGACGGACACATCACCAACCAGGATCAGCTGTACGAGCGCTTGCACGAGATGGTCGACGGAGCACAGCGCGTCATCTACACCCACGAGGCCAAGCTCGCTCTGGTGTTCTCCAAGCACGACGACGCCTACGAGATGGAGATGGGTGGGACGATGCCCGACTACTCACAGCTGGCCTTCTTCGCATTCCACCGCGACATTCAGGAGCGTCTTGATCCTGACATGTGCGAGGACTGCGACAGCTGCTTCGCAACCAAGGAGCACGATGGCGACGACGTGTGCGAGGACTGCTACGAGATGCGCGTCGAGGACAACACGCTCAGCGATGAGGAGGAGTAAGCCATGTCATTCGAGATCAAGCAGAAGATCAGCGACAGGATCATCAAGTCCCTGCTGTGCTGTGCCATCGACCCAGGCAATGGGGGTGCTGAGTACTGGTGCACCGTCATGCACTACAGGTTCAAGGAGGGGCTGACCCTCGAAGACTTTGGAGAGGGAGGCAAGATGCAAGGCGACGAGTACTGGCACCCCAACCAACTGGTGCCACTCACTGAGGGCTGCTCGCTGCTCATCGAGGACAGGGTGGACAAGGCCGAAAACAGGAACAGCCGCTTGCTTCGATTGAACCAGGCTGCTATCCAGAAGGGGTTGGAGGTCATGGCCGAGAAATACCCAGAGCATTTCGCTCACGCGATGGACATCTACCGCGCCGATGGAGAGACTGGGGACGTGTTCCTCCAGTGTTGCCTTTTCGGTGAAGTTGTGTACGGTTAGATCCCTTATCCACATGTTGATAACCCTGTGAATAACATGATCACGGACACCCCAGCCCACCCACTACTGCCCGGCGACGTAGTACAGCTAGCGCCCCGTACGGACAAGGCTGCTACTACGCTCAAGATCATGGGCAGCGCCTGGATCGTCCAGCGTATCCACCCCTGCGTCTGGGCAATCAAGTGCCAGCCTGGCGTGCTGGTCAAGGCCACAGGATCGAACTTCCGTAGGTGGATCGCGTTTCCAAACGATCCTAACTTTGCGATCATCGGCAAGCTCTCGAACTAGCCTAGAAGATCAACAACATAATCTCCGGTGAACGCAACAGGAGCGTCCCGGTGAAACGCCACACCTACGACCCCCAACAACAACGAGACAAGGACCGGCGCGAAGGGGAGCCTGAGCCCAAGGGCTTGGTCCCAGGTGCGCCCTCAACTGAGCCCGTCGATGACGACGAGCTGCCGTTTTAGGAGAAAACACATGTCATACAGCAAGGACAAGGAAAGCATCCCCACAGAGCACGACTTTCGATTCCTGCGCGACACCGAGAAAGTGGACAAGCGCAGGGACAAGAAGTACGGACGCAAGGCCCGCCTGGTCACCTATCGGGTGCCCATGATCAACAGCCTCTGCGTCCCCAACGGCTACCAGTTCCTCAACCCCAGGTTGATGTTCCAGGAGCAGCTAATACATCAGCTAGGCCTCGCTGAGGGAGTCAAGCTAGAGGTGTCCGACTTCCAGAGTGAATGGGTCATCTGCATACGCACCTTCGTCCGTGCCGACAAGCCCAGCCTCATCGTGGAGGACGAGGTGGCTCTGGCACTGTTGCCTACCGACAAACTCTTCGAGAAGTGCATTCGCACCGCGCACGCTGACACGCTCAGGCAACGCGACGAGATCGACGACAAATACATCCACCTCAAGCAGACTCAGCGGCTGCTCAACTGGTTCTTGGAGAAGACCCAGAAGAAAGCCAAGGCCAACATGCGCTTCGAGCAGCGACTGAAGGCGTTGTCCGCCGAGTACAAGGCAGAGATCGACACCATCGCAGACAGCGAACTTGGGGAGGCTATGCAGTACCTCAACGACAACAAGGACGACGAGAAGCTCAAGGACTTCGAGCAGGAGGACTTCGATCTCTTTGAGGAGCACGCTGCCGAGTTCGTGAGGAAGGACAACGACAGCGGACTGCCCACGATGTTCCCTCGACGCGGCAACGCCGATGATCCCATGTGGATTCGCAAGAAGGTAGGTTTCCTGCTAGGAGAGAACGACTAGAGGAGGTAGGCGTGGAAGTCATAGATGCAACAAGTGGAGGCACGTTCCGCATCCCCGCACCAAAAGTCACCCATGAGCAATCACAGGATGCACTCGCAACTCTAGACGTAATGCAAGAAAAGTACGGCATTTCTAGCGAAGACTTAGATCTACTGTACAACGCCATGGTAGCAATTTTCATACGTGTGCAACTGTTCGGGCTCGGAGGCTGCACGCCCGGAGAAGACAATGGGTGACATGATCACCGTCGAGTACCCCTGCGGCTGTGAGGTCGACTTCGAGACTGTTGAAGACACGACTAGCTCGTGCCCAATCTGCAACAGCTACCTCGATCCCGACGACGAGCCCAACCACGACGACTACCACGAACGCATGAACGAGCGCAGGCAGATGGGCCTGTGCGACTACTAGGAGAAGATCATGTTCGAGAACGAGCGCTACAACCAATTCGCAGAGGACATGGAGGACGCAGGTTTCGAGGTCGACTACGACTACCACGGTCGGGCCTACTACGTAGGACCGGCAGTGCGCATCGAGCGTCACGAGGAGCAGGCCGTCATCCGAGCAACCAAGATCAGCCTACGCTGCGACAGCATGGGCAAGGGCTTGATCATGTACCCGACAGGCTAACTGATGGCAAACGAAATCAAGATCACTTTCAACGGCACCGTGTTTGTTGCTGAGTGCGACTTCTACAACAAGCACATCCCCAAGCAGGCTGGCTTCTGGTTCCACGGCAAGCGCAGCAACTGCCAGGACCGCAATAACCCTGTGGCTCGCGCCAAGTGCCAGGCCTGCGAATCTGAGCTGGGACTCAACAAATGGTGGACTCCCTTCAAGGAGAAAGCTGCACTACTCCTGGAGCACTGCGACGACAAGGCCAAAGCTGCCCTCAAGTCCCACCTCGAAGAAGTCGAGGCCTCCAAAGCAGCTGACGCCAACATCAACGTGCCCAAGCCCGACGGGCTCGACTATCTCCCCTACCAGCGAGGCGGTATCGCCTATGCGCTCAAGCGCAAGGGCACGCTCATCGCAGACGAGATGGGGCTGGGCAAGACCATCGAGGCGCTGGGCGTGATCAATGCAGACAACAGGATCAGGAACGTCCTGGTCATCTGCCCAGCCAGCCTCCGCTTGAACTGGCTGCGCGAAGCGCACAAGTGGATGGTGCGCGACTTCAGCTACTACATCGTCGACAACCCCAAGCCGGTGCCGCCGAGCGCAAGCTTCGCCATCGTCAACTACGACAGACTCAAAGGCAACGTGCTCAAGAACCTGATGGAGCGCAAGTGGGACTGCCTCATCTGCGACGAAGCCCACTACCTCAAGAATCAGAAGGCCAAGCGTACCAAGAAGGTGTTGGGCATCCCTCCCAAGAAGAACAAGACCACGCGCAAGTGGGATGAGCGAGTGCCTGGCCTCATCGACACCGTGGAGCACCGAGCGATGCTGCTCACTGGTACTCCGATCCTCAACCGCCCCATCGAGCTGTTTCCCCTCATCAACGCTCTCGACCCCAGGCAGTGGGGCAAGTTCTTCCCCTTCGCCAAGCGCTACTGCGCAGCCACGCAAGGCAGGTACGGCTGGGACTTCAGTGGCTCGTCCAATCCGGAGGAGCTTCAGGCCAGGCTGCGCACCTCGGTCATGGTCCGTCGGCTCAAGAAGGATGTACTCAAGGAGCTTCCGGCCAAGCGTCGGCAGGTCGTGGTCATCCCTCCCAACGGAGCGACCAAGGCAGTCCAGGCCGAGCAGGCTGCTTTTCAGGCCCGTGAGGAGCGCCTGGAGGAGCTTAGGGCTGAGCTAGCCCTGGCGCATGCCTCTGGCGATGAAGCCGCCTACAAGGCGGCTGTGGAGGCTCTCCAGCGCGGTGCGCAGCTGGCCTTCGAGGAGATGTCAGCGGCCCGCAAGGCAGTCGCCATCGCCAAGGTGCCAGCAGTCATCGAGCACATCCGAGAGATGCAGGCTGCGGGCGTCGAGAAGATCGTCGTCTTCGCCCACCACCACGAGGTCTTGGACAAGCTCAAGTACGAATTCCAGGGTGAGTCCTGTGGCTTCGATGGTCGAGTGTCTGATCCTGTTCGACGACAGGAGGCAGTTGACAACTTCCAGGAGGAGGACCAGTACCGCCTGTTCATCGGTGGGATCAAAGCAGCAGGTGTCGGCATCACCCTGACGGCTGCGTCCCACGTTGTCTTCGCAGAGCTTGACTGGACACCTGCTTGGGTGTCTCAGTGCGAGGACAGAACCCACCGCGTGGGGCAGAGCGAGAGCGTCCTGATCCAGCACCTCGTGCTCGACGGGAGCATCGACGCCACAATGGCAGAGATGATGGTCCTCAAGCAGAACGTGATCGACAAGAGCATGGACCTCACACCCGAGCTGAACATCCCGGTCGTGCCCAGCAAGAACAAGCAGACCAAGCCCAAGAAGTACCCGGTCCCCACCGACGAGGAGCGCAACGCTGCCACCGAGGCTATCCAGACCCTCGCAGCCCACTGCGATGGAGCCCGCACCGAGGACGGCAGAGGCTTCAACAAGTTCGACACCTACATGGGCAAGCAGCTGGCTGCTCGCACGCTGCAGCGGCCCATGACCGATGGTGAGGTCTTCCTCTCCAAGAAGCTGGCGCGCAAGTACCGACGTCAGCTGAGCCCTCAACTGCGACTTGTACTCAAGTGCGATGAGCCAACCAAGAAACAGCAAGCCAAGAAAGCGAGCTGAGCATGAGCCAACCAACCCAACCAACCCTACCTACCAACATGCTGTTGTGCCACTTCAACAACAAGCTGGAGAGTGATCTCCGCTGCAAGTACGACCTTCCCCCGGAGGTCCCCGTATCCATTGAGTGGTCTGACGACGGCTCGTGCGTCTGGGCAATCGTCGTAGGCAACACCGACGGTGTCTTCTCCTTCATCGACTACGCCCAGGTGCAGGGACTGCTTCAGGAGTTCTTCATGGCCACAAGCGTTCGAATGCTCGACGAGTACTACTGGCCCCACGAATCCTCGGCCCGAGCCTTCGAGGCGTACAAGGAGAGCGTAGGCATCACTGATCCCAAGATCACCTGCGCAGCCCAGATGGACAAGAAGTACCTCGCAAAGTGGGACGACGTCTTCAACCAGCGCTGCATCATCGAGATCATCAAGGAAGCCTAGTGGGCAAGAAGCACAAGAGCAAACCAACCGACACGATCAAGTGCCCATGGTGCGGGCGCACCGTCAAGTGGAGCCGCAAGAACAACCTCGGACCACACATCGACCAAGCTGGCAACCCTTGCGTAGGGCAAGGTCAGCCAAGACACCAAATCGAAGCTCAGCTTGAGCTAATCAACAAGACCAGGAGCTAATAATGGACAAGATCAACTCATTCTGCATCGTCGTTCGTGGCCCCAAGAGCGGCGACAAATACGTCTCCAAAAACCCCGGCAACATCTACACCCGCGAGGAGGCAGAACAGCGGGCCAAAGAGGTCGCCGCCGAATGCAAGCACCCCATGCTCGTGCTCGAAGTCGTGGCTGGCTTCGGCCCCACCGAGCCTCCGGTCAAGCCCATCAAGGTGGTCAAGCCTCGCAAGACCAGGAGCAAGAAGTGAAAACCCTGCGAGTCAAGCGCACCCTGTACCTCCTCCCTGAGCCTTGCAAGAACCCCAAGCCCGACCGGCGACGCAAGGACTGGGAGTGCCTGCCCGAGTTCCCCGCAGGGCTCTACCTGCTGGAAGAGCGTGAGGAGTTCTTTGATCGCACCGACCGGGAAGACCTGAAGGATAAGACCTTCTGGATCCGCACCATCCGTCGGGTCAGTAGCGAAGGCTCGCTCCACTACGGAGAGATCAAAGAGAACATCAACGAGCAGGAGTTCCCTGCGCTCACCGCAGCCTTCCACCCCGTCGAGTTCGACGAGCGCAACCTGCGCCACGTCCTCGCCGTGCACCCCGACCTGAGACCTGTCAATATGTGCGAAGTCTTGGCCTGGATGCTCAGGTACGGTCTGGTCAATCCCGAGGTACTCCACATCGCCTTCAAGAACGTACTGGAGGAATGGGAGAAAGAGGATCAGGACTGATGCGAGAGCAGATAAAGAGGCTCAAAAGCATGCATGAAGCCGTCGTGAAGAGCGAGCGTGCTTCCACCAACTACTACAAGCTCAAGTCCCAAATGTATCGCTACGCCCTGGACCTGATGCGCGACGCGTACGACCACGAGATTCGCGCCGAAATCTACAACGAATGCATGGGAGTGTGATCAAATGACACCAAGACAAGAGCAGCGACTTCGCACCAAGGCAAGCATCTGCGAAGACCTAGCCAACGACCTCGACGACCTCGTCGATCAGGTCAACGAAGCAGGCGACAGGCTGGACAACATCATCAGCGCTCTCAAGAAGACGCTGAAGGAGAACGGTTTCAGTCTCAGGACGGAAGGTCCGATCCTGAAGAGCTTGCACAAGGCAAGCAACCTCTTCACCCAGGTAGCTGACGACATCTACTGGGCCAAGAACGACAGCGAGGACACGGCCACCGACATTCACGACTACCTCGATGAGCTAGAGGAGAGAAACCAGTGACCATCGTACAGTTCGATCCTGACACAGCTGACGGCTACATCGGTGACGAAGCAGACGGCTGCTACTACAAGGTCCAGTGGTCCGATGGAGAGCCCGGAGGCGGTGGGCACGCCAAGGGCTACTATTGCACCATCGTCGTCGACTGCGACACCGCTGGCTTCGTCGAGGACTTGGAGAACGACGCCGGTCCCTTCGACACCAAGGAGCAGGCACTGAACTACGGACGCAACTCAGCCATCGACTGGTGCATCAACAACCGGGTCGACATCAAGGAGTAAACTGATGGACAACAACCGGAAGATCAAAGGCGCCATGACCGATGACGCGGTCGCGCTCAAGGCCAAGTTCTCATCCAAGATGCAAAAGCGTGTACCCCCGCTGGTCGACGGCGATCTTGTCGTCGAGGGGCTGCACGGCAAGACCAAGCTCCTGGTTATTCACGAAGGCCGCTCCTTCTGGGCCTACGTCGATCCTGTCGACCTGGTGCTCGCAGCGATGCAGGCGGTGCCGGTAGTTCGGGCTGGTGAGGTCGCTCACGCCGATACCTTCGACACTTTCTGTCGCCTGTTGGTAGACAAAGACGAGTAACCATGGAACGAACTAGACTAGCTTAGAAGATCAACAACATAATAACCCAAACCGCCAAGGCCCCTTAACGGGCAGAGGAGATCGAAATGCCACGCATCTGTTACGTCGAGAAGAACTTCCGCACCAGCACCCGCCAAATCATCAATGAAGCCAACGCTATCATCAAAACCTATCAAGCGCAGGGCTACTCCCTGACGCTCAGGCAGCTGTACTACCAGTTCGTCGCCCGCGACCTGCTGGCCAATACCCAGAAGAACTACTCCCGGCTAGGCAACATCATCAACGACGCGCGCCTGGCTGGCCTGGTCGACTGGGACGCCATCGTCGACCGCACCCGAAACCTCAAGAGGCTCTCTACCTGGGAGGACCCGTCCTCGATCATCAACAGCTGTGCACACAGCTACCGCACCGACAAGTGGAGCAGCCAGAACTACCGGATCGAAGTCTGGATCGAGAAAGAAGCCCTCGCAGGCGTGTTCGAGCGCATCTGCAACGAGTTGGAGATCCCCTTCTTCAGCTGCAGAGGCTACACCTCGCAGTCGGAGATGTGGCGAGCCGCCATGCGTCTGCGGCGCTGGGAGCGCGGTGGCTTCGAGACCGTGATCCTGCACTTCGGAGACCACGACCCCAGCGGCATGGACATGACCAGGGACATCGAAGAGCGCATGGAGCTTTTCGGTAGCACAGTCGACGTTCGCCGCCTGGCCCTCAACATGGAGCAGATCGACCAGTACAGCCCGCCGCCCAACCCGGCCAAGATGACCGACAGTCGCTTCGCCTCCTACGTACAGGAATACGGTGAGGAGTCCTGGGAGCTTGACGCTCTGGAGCCACAGGTTCTGTCCGATCTGGTACGTGACGAAGTACTGTTTCTGCGCGACGAAAACGAGTGGAACGCTCGTGTCGCTGAGCAGGAGAAAGAGCGCGAGCACCTGTCTGCCACCTCCAATCGCTGGGCACAGGTCTGCAGCTACCTCGACAGAAGCGATGAGACCGACTGTGTCGTCTGCGGCGCTGCCTGGGACGAGGACCACGCCGACGACTGCACCAGGGACGAGGACGATGAGTAAGGGAAGCACAATCGACATCTACGTAGGCACGCGCCGAGTGCTCGTCCGCGCTGACGAGCACCTGTCCCAAGCATGCTGCGAAGACTTCTGCATGGCCTACAACGAAGGAGCGCTTGGTTTCAGGCAGGACGAGGACGTCCTCATGTACCTGGATGACGACGACGACCCATCCGAGATCAATGTCGAGCTTAGCATCCAGCAAGGTGACGGGTTCAGCGAGCGCCACCCCATCAAGCACTGCCCCTTCTGCGGTAAGAAGATCACAGTCAACACAACGGTTGAGGAAGATGAATAAGGGAGTACGCTGCGACGCACTCACCAGCAAAGGCGCACGCTGTCGCTGCTACATCGCCCGCAAACACGCACAACACCGTTGCTTCAAGTTTGGTATGGCGCGAGGCGTTTACCTCTGCGCCAACCACTGGGGCGCCTACCTTCGTGGACGAACCATTCGCGTATACTTTCATTCAGGACTCAACATCCGAAAGGATCAGTAACATGTGGAATACGATCAAAAACCTCGCAGAGAAGCACATCAAGAAGTCCGACCAGTTCGGTCAGCGCATGGCGCTGGCCATGATCGCCCTCGGCCTCTTCGAGGGCCTGTCAATGGTCTCAGACTCGCTGGACCGCGTGGCCGAAGCGATCAACAATCACAGAGGGAGCTAATGGGACAAGGTCTGGATAGCCTGAAACACGGGCTTCAGGTAGGCGCTGGCTTCTTCGTTGGCTACTTCCTGATGCGTTTCCTGTCCATCATGGCCATGATCGTGGTGGGCACAATCATCATCACCGCTGTCTGCGTCCCGACGTGTGAGAAGTACGAGAACGAGATCATCACACCTGTCGAGAACGCAAGCGGAGTCAGCTTCGATCTGGAGCAGGTCACCTGGCCGCAGGGCTGCCGAGTACGGGCACGCCCCTCTACCAACTCACGCATCATCGGCCACGTCACCCCCAAGCGACGCTACTACGTCATGCAGCGCAAGGGCCGCTGGATCAAGGTCGGCGGATTCACGCTCAAGGGCTGGGTGGGTTGCAAAGCTCATCGCCCGAGCACTGTGGAAATCTAAGAGGGTGCTGACGGGCGACCTCGGTTGCAGCCGAAGCGGGCTCCTTCTCCCGGGAGCACGATAGGACAGCAGCACCAGGCGGTAGCTAGCAACCCGAGGAGCCCCCAGGGCCACTATCCCCTCACAAAGGAACATACCATGCCACGCGTACACCATGTCAAGAAGGCACGTAAAGATAATCCTTGCTGCAAGAAGGGCGAGGCCTACTACTGGTGGAAGTTTCGCTACGGTGGGAAGCGCTACAGCAAGACCTACCCCAAACCCTCACAGCTGACGCAAAGCGAGTTCTACGGCACCCTGTACGAGCTTCAGGAGCAGCGCGACGACGCCTGCGCTGCGGCCAGCGACGTCGACACCTCCGACCAGCTGGAGGAGTTCAAGACCGCTCTGGAGGACATCGCACAGCAGCTGGAGGACTTGGGCCAGGAGTGCGAGGATAAGCGCTACAACATGCCTGACAGCCTCCAGGACAGCGAGACCGGCCAGCTGCTGGAGACCCGCTCCGAGCGCTGCCAGGAGATGGCAACAGAGCTTCAGGACGCACTAAACAACGTTGACGAAGACCTGTTCGACGAAATCGACCAAGACGAACCGGTCGAGGTCAAGTGCCCTGAGTGTGGCGAGACCATGGAAGTCGAGATCGACGCCTGCGAGGCCGAGTGCGAGGACAGCGAGTGCGGCGAGAAGTTCGTGGTCGACAACACCGCCGAGCAGACACGCCGCGAGAAGAAGGAAGCCGAGCGCGTGCAACAATTAGCTGACATGCTGCAGGAGGCCGTTGCCAACGCTGAGGGCGTTGATCTAGACTGCGAGTAGGATGAGAGAAGGAGCTACCACACCAGATCCTAACCTCTTCCCGTACGAGCACCATCAGCAGTGTCGGTGGTGCTCGCACTGGGAGGAGGATGATCCTGACTTTGGGAAGTGCACCCTGACCGGTGTGTACCGCGAAGGAGAGGATTGGTGCGAGGACTGCAGCGTCAACCTGGCGAAGAAGGCAGAGTATGAGGCAAAACGAAAGCCACGAGATCATTCTAAACGGAAAGTCGTGCATCGTGTTGATCGACCAATCCGCCAACGAAGGAAGCTATCGCGTACTGCTTGAAGGCAAACTCGTGGGTACGGTCGAGCGTCAGTCAGGACGAACGCACAGCAGCAAATTCATTGCGACCAGCGTTGACGGACAGTCGGCTGGCGGGGTCACTCGTCGCCAAGCTGCCATCAGCATGATCTACGCCTGCTACAAGGAGCACTGATGGGTCCCTATCGAAGTGCAACGCCATCAGAACAAACCGACCGGGAGAAGATCGAACAGCTGCAGAACGAAATCGTAACGCTACGTGCCAAGCTCAAACAGAAACCTCTGGTCAAAGATCAAATACAAGAAGCTAAGCCGTGAGCAACGCGATTACGTAGCCTTTGTTGTAATCGTTATTACGTTTGTAGCTGCAATGCTTCTACTTGCTCTGCTTGGTGCATGATGGCGAACAAGGTAACGAGCTTGGGGGTACTGGCTACGGGAGTCGAACCCGCTCTTCTCGAAAGAAGCCGCCTTTGGGCCAGCGATAACCCAGAACTCTTCGGTTCGCCAGTGGACCTGGAGGGGATCGAACCCCCGTCATCCGGCTCGCAAAGCCAGCGTTCTCCCGCTGAACTACAGGCCCAAAAGATGCGGTGAACAAGGAGTTGAGCTAGGGTAAGTTCCGCATGAAGGATAACCTAGCTCTAGCGGTCCACCGGTGAGCAGGGTGACGACTCAGCCAAAAAGGTCAAGGCCTCAATACAAAAAGGCCGAGGCGCCGAAGCGACCCGACCTTTTTGACGGTCCAGTTGAGGAGTCCTCTTCCCCTTGCGGGAGGACGCTAGACACGCCCTTGCTCGTTTGGTCCCTGTGGTCTCAGTCCAAGCACCTCCCCGTCGATGCCCCGCGCTGGCTTTTCACCTATAGCGCGACACCTCCAGGCCCTTCAGGGGGTGACAGAGGCTCACAGCGGGTACTGTTTACCAACGACTCCCATCGGGGGCGTACGACCGTCACAGCAGCGACTCAGACTAGCCTGGGCTCAGTGCCACCTCGTGGGCAGGACCATTCGCCCTGTTGCCGCTACCGACGATTTCCAGCGCTCTGCTTCAATGCCCGCAGGCTCCACATAACGCCGTCCACCGCAACGACCTCCAACCGAACGAGAAACACTCTAATCGATCTTGGCTTTCCAAGTCAACAAAAAAGAACACAACCAAACCAAGGAGTTACGCATGCCCCGAGCAAACAACATCAAAATCAGTCAAGGCATATGGGATGCGGGGCTCATGCAGGCCGTCAACGTAATCCTGGGGCTCGGTCCTCAGCGCATCCTCATCAGCGAGCATGAAGCACGCGCCTCGAAGCACTGCACCTGGGCTCAGAAAAGATCAGTCAAAGTGATCTTGATTCGGAACGACGGATGGTCCCTGGGAGTAGGCCTTGGCCTGCTTCCCTTGGCCGAGGACATGTGGCCCGACGAATGGGCCAGGGTCATCTTCAGCACGACACAGCGCACCTACGCTGTATCCTATAAAGAATGGCTTAAGAAAGGGCAACAACCGGGCTGGGTCAAAGCAGGCAAGAACCGGCTCGAACAACTCGGTAACCTCACACGACGAGATGGAGAATGGAGAACATCATGAAGAAGATCATCTTTGCGGTCCTATTCCTCTGCGCCTGCCCAGGCGCGGAGCAACCCACACTACCTGACGGTCAGCTGGAACCTGACACATTGTTGGTGGACGCCAAGCTCGCCCTCGACAACCAACTGACTGACCTTATGCAACCTGACAATCAACTGCCCGACCTGCTACAGAAGCAGGATGCCGGGCTCGATCAGAAACCCCTACCCGACAAGCAGCTACCAGATCAGAAACTCCTACCCGACAAGCAGCTACCGGATCAGACTCCTCCTGACCAAGCATGGCCACCAGATGCTGACCCCTGCACCGGCGTCACCTGCCCGCTGTGTACCTGCGTAGGCTGCAAGTTGTCATCGCTCGCATGCCGCAAATGCACCGCAGGCAAATGCGTGCTCGATCTCAACACGCCGCCCAAGCTACTGGAGCTGTATCTGACAGGCGGTACCAGCTGGAACATGTTCGAGACCTGCTGGAACGGGACCAACTACGACTTCGAGCTGCGGACCTCGGGAGGTGTCCTCAGGTGGTTCGATGTGAAGGAGCAGATGGGATCGAACGTCATCAACGTCACGGCAACCAACCTCACCACAGGGAAAGCCATCGCCGTGAGCAAATGCCCCAAGAGCAGCCCCATCACAATCAAACGGATCAACTCTGCCGCGATCGGCTACCTCGTAGCCTCGTGGTCTCAGGTCAGTTGGAAGCTCGCGTGTGATGGGGCTCAGGCAGGAGAGAAGGTGAAGCTCTGCTTCACCGTCACGACAATCGGGCAGCAGCTGTGCAAGACACTGACGGTGAACGCCAACCAGAAGCTCCCCGACTGCTAAGTACCGTTCCCGCCTGCAGCAGCCTTCTCCTCAACCTCCTCCACAGGCACGTCGATCACCTTGCGCTCGCCATTCCCGCCCTCGGTTAGCTGCGGAGGCGGCTGCGCATCTCCCATCTGCGTCCGGATGATCGACATGGCCACGAGCGCCTTCGCATCCTCAGTCCAGTGCGCGAGTACCCCCTCGGTCTCGACCTTGTGCTCCACGCGCAGCGCGGCCTTGCTCACAAGCCCGATGTCGACGAGCAGCTGGATGCGGTCCTTGTTGTTCATGCGGATCAAGTTGAGGTACTTGGCCCTGGTGGGCGTCTTGTCGGCGTAGTACGCCTGCCACGCCTCAAGCTCCACCTGGTCGTAGGTCTGCATGGCCGAGGCCACAGCCTGGTCGCGGTTGAACTCGGTGACGTTCTGCAGGTTCTCCTGCCGGATGATGTCGAGGTCGCGCTTCACCGTCATGTAGCCGATGCTCAGCTGCTGGCCAATGTCCTTGAAGGTCAAGCCCTTCAGGCGCAGGGTGAGCACGGTCTGCCGCCGCTCGGCTAGCTCCAGCGCACTCAACCGCTTGCGTCTCTTGGTCGAGCGGCGCTTCTTTTTCTTCATTGGTACTGGTGACTTAGGCATCAGTCTCTACCTCTCATATATCCCATCGTAGCATTCATCCTGCGCCCTAGCAAAACACCAAGTCAAGTAGCAACTAATTTCTTAATTGCTACTTGGACTTGGAGCAGCGCCTTCACTTTTTTGTTGACTCTCAAACCTACATGTGCGGGACTGGAGATTCGCAAGTCGGTCAACCACACCACAGCACGAGGTGACAAACCTACTGATCTCCAAAACACATATCCCCCACCCCGGTTGAGATACCGAGGCTGGCAACCCCCAGTTCTCGGTTCGATCCTCGTGCTGGAAGTTGACCGACGACCTGCAAAGGTTTGAATCGGGGCTGGGGGGTTTTACGTCCGGTGGGAGGGCCTGGTGGCATATGACGCAACGAAAGACCGAGTAGTCAAAGACCTGGGCGAGATTGATCTTGGCAACGGCGTTGAGCTAGGCGTCAAGATCCACCGCTACAACGGCGGCGAGCCCAAATTCAACATCGCCAAATTCTTTCGAGGAAGCCCCGGCAAGTGGGGATGGCTCCCGTTCGAAGAGGCGCAAGAGATGGCCCGCCGCATCCTCTCCGTGACCAAGGAGGACTGCAATGGCTGATTACAGCACCGAGAGGGTCAACACCTTCACTGACAGGCTGCTGCAGCTGGACGATGATCCCCTTGTCCAAGTCTGGGCAAAGTGCTGCGGCTTCGCTGGGAACCTGATCCTGATCGAGGCCTACCGGCGCCTGGTGTGTGAGTTCTTCGAGATGTCAGCCTGGGACCAGCAAGCAGTCTTGTACCAGGTCGCTCCAGCCATCGCACGGGTTGCGCGCAGCGCGGCCGGTGCGGCAGCGACCAAGGCACGAACGACTGACCCACTCTAGGAGCAGGAGATGCCCGATCTGGTTACGATCCTGTCCCTCCCGGTTTCTGACGGCGCATGCCGCGTGGCGTGCTTCCTGGCCTTAGAGCCGCTCACCTACAACGACCTACATGAGCGTACCGGGAAGTCCCTCAAAACGCTACGCAGGCTCATCACAGAGCTTCGAGGGTACCTCAATATTGAGGTACCTACCTCAAAATCGAGGTACCTCAAAATCGAGGCAGGTACCCCAAATTTGAGGCAGGTACCCCAAAATCGAGGCACCTCCTCTTCCTCCGCGCCCTTTCCTCAGGACCCGCCAGGGAGCGCTACATGTACTGCCCGCAGGGCTGTGCTATCAACAACAAATGAGACTCTTCCGAAGGAAGAGTTGAATGAAGTTGTTGATAATTTACTATCTTTTAAAGAGAGAGTAGACCCAATAGCAGGCAAAGAGCAGGTACGCGATCCCCGCACCACGGGGCGCACTCCCGTCAGGATAAAGCGAAACAAGATCAGTGATCTTTTAGACTCAAAGGATCAACATGGCGAGAACGGTCACCAACCTCAGTTCGCAGCTTCACCAGATGTACCCTCTGATCTCAAAGCCGACAAGATCAGTGATTTTCGCGGACATCGAGGAAATGGCGAAGAAGATCAAAAACACGCCTCCACCAGCACCGCCCCCGATGTTCGTCACCCCCCAGCTGTACGAAGACCTGAAGGCGTACATGGCCGAGGCGACCCCCAAGAAGGAGCCGGTCGCCACCACGACCAGGTACGCTCTGCCACCCCAGGTGACGTCGGACCTGGTTCAGGTGATGCAGAAGAGCCTGACTGTGAGAGGACTCTTAGAACGCCTCTCAAGGCGCGAGAGGACCATGTCCCTGAGCCCTCTGACGCAGCTGACTTCGACCCAGATGCACTGGGCAACGAAGACCTGGGACGATGGCTCGGAGAACAGTTTGCTGCGGCCGGTCTTCTACCAGAGGAACTATCAGGCAGGCGACCTGCTGGTGACGCTGGAGACCACCGAGGAACGCTGCACGCGAGCCCTGATGGAGTGGCAGCGCATCAAGACCCTGTGGAGCACCATGTTCCAGAGCAGCGAACCGATCTGGGTGGGATCACAGACCGGCCGGTTCCAAACTGGGACTGGCGAAGCAAAGAGCGTCGCCCCCTCGATCCTGAGGCCCAGGACCGTGGGTACGCACGAGCCCAACTGGCTCAGGCGCGATGGGAGGCACTTGAAGCCGCTGGCTATACCCTCGAAACAGCAATGCAAGCTGCTGCCGACGGTAAACTCGATCTTTTGCGAGAAGGCAGCCGAGGCCCTGCAAGCTCTGACAGCCGAGGACGTATGCGATCTGCTTCCAAATCACCTCGCCCTCGTGTCGGCAAGCATACGGCGAAAAGATCGACTCAAGGACGCCCTGGAAGCAGGCGAAAAGGTCCGCCGCGACTCGGAGCAAAGGCAGCGCGAGTTCAAACGGCGTTATGAGCGGGCAAGCTGGTACGCAGAGTAGTCTGCTAACTGCTCTCCAGGACGAAAACCTCCTCAAGGAGATTCGTCGCCACGGGCAGAGGGTGCTTGATAGGCGCCTGAAGGACATCTCCGATGATGTGGTGGACTGGTTTGCTGATCTTGCTGCGGTCTTCGAAGAGGTGATTCCGCTTGCCGCCATCACTGACGAGTTGCGCTGGGCAACTGTGTTCGAGTACACGGACAAGATCGAAGGTTGCCGTAAGGAATACTACGTCACAATCGCAATCACCGGACACGCAGCCTACGTGATGCGTACGTTTGATGATCGAGCCCAGTGGCTCCTGATGAAGATAGAGAACGCATGCGCCAACGCCATCGACTTTATGTTAGAAGAGCACGGGACAAATTTACGCGACGCGTACACGGAACAACGGGAAAGATTGGTCGCCGCGAAGAAGCTCGAATTCGAACTCAGTCCCTTCGCAAAATACGAGAGCCGTCCCACGGCACCACTAAAGCAGAGCGAAAAGCCAAAGCGGAGGCTTATCAGGCCAAGCGCGCCCTGGAAGATCAGCACGTAGAGAAGGCGATAAACGAGTGGTGCAACCAAGTTCATGAGCAATTCAAAAAACAGACCGAGAAAGTTCCGCTCATAGGAGCTGTCCGTCGTGCAGCTCAAACAACCCAAGCGAGGATCACTCTACCGCCAGATGCTCTTGGGAAATTCAGGCTGGGAGACAAACTCAAGCTCGAAGGAGAGAACGGGGGTGTCTACGAAGTCATCGGAGTCGAAGAAGCCACCAACGAAGTGACCATCGCTGGTCATGGTGGAGTACCTGCACCCTGCAACATGCAAGTCATTTGCATGGACGAGCTTGAAGAGGATTGGGGCGGTATTGATCTTACATTCGACGAGCATCATCGCTTCTTTGACGTCAAGCCCAAACGACAGAACCTCACCCGGCCCCAGGCCGACTGGAAGGTGACATGATGCCTATCAAGGAGTCTTATAGGGAAGAGCTGATCAAGCTCTGCTACGCCATCCTCAACGGAGACCCTGCGATTCAGCAGCGAGCGGTTGGGCTGCTGCAGGACATGGGCATCACTAGCGAGTGCGAGGACTGCAGGCAGCCTGCTACACCTGGTATTCGCTGGTGTCCGTCATGTTTTGATCTGCACTACGACGGATCTCCTGGCACCCTGGACGCAAGCGTTCTCGTCCCAAACGACGGTGACCTGTGAATCCTAACTCTGCCAAGCTCCGCAACAAGATCAACGCAGCCAAGAAGCGTTCCAAGGGACACCGTCGCAAGACCATCCAGAAGAAACCGATCTCGGAGCGGCAGCTGAAGGCCATCGAAATGGGCTTCGCCTTTGAGGAAGCGCTCGGACGCTATCGGCACCGGCCAGCTCTCAGCTATTTCAAGCTGGGCGAGGAGGGCTTCAAGAACAGGACGATCACGTTCCTCTTCAAGGCCGCGCTGCTTGCTGACGAGGCAGGCGCGAGCTATAAGGACTGGGTCGAGGCCCAGTTCTACTGGTTCCACAAGTGGTTCAAGCGCCCTCCCAAGGTCCAGGAGCTAAGCGGCCAGAGCGGCAAGCACCCTGCACCAAAGCGCTACACCGACTACATCAAGCTCAGGGGGCGCAGCAAGGCCAGCTTCCCGACCTCCGACATCCTCCCCAAGGAAGCGGAGTGGACCTGGGGGGACAAGGATACCATTGACCAGATCAACCAAGGTAGGCTACAAGATCTCTGTAGCGCATGGGGACGTTCACCGGAAGAGATCATCGCCCAGTTCGCGCTGTCAGGTATCTTCGATGCTACCTGGCTGAAGAAGAATCCGATCTTCCAGAAGCTGAAGCAGGAGGGCAGGTTGTTATGAGCCGAGTCGAGTTCGAGGGCTGCACGGCGATTGCAGACACGGATGAAGCAGTACTGGTTGAGATCCCTGACGCCGACGAAGAGGTGTGGCTTCCCAAGAGCCAGATCGACGACGACAGCGAGGTCTACAAGAAGGGCACCGACGGGAGGCTGATCATCCCAGAGTGGCTCGCAGTGAAGAAAGGCCTCGTCTAATGAAGATCATCTTAGCAGCTATCTTATTCCTATCGCCTCACCTCAAGCAGGAGGAGGCGAAAGAGTACGCCAAGATCATCCACGCCATGAGCACGTCTCAGGAAATTGACCCCTTCCTGATCGTCTCCA
>Ga0180435_10002656_pt1 | contig 18164 bp, 14 predicted proteins | sample SS_ome_3_FD_132467 | JGI IMG/M metagenome (GOLD analysis project Ga0180435, IMG submission 132467) | Hypersaline lake sediment archaeal communities from the Salton Sea, California, USA - SS_3_S_1 metaG | ecosystem: Environmental > Aquatic > Non-marine Saline and Alkaline > Hypersaline >...
ATGGAAGCGGCCTCCTCTTTTTCAATATCTCATCCGTACAGACATGTTCACGGTGACAATATATCGGACCGGGTCTGACAGTTTACTTATGCAGTACAAAAACGGTCTGGCCTGTTGGGCATAGTATTGGGCAAAAGCAACAAGGATTTCAACCGATTTGGCTGAAACCCTTGTTTTTACTGGCGGAGCGGACGGGACTCGAACCCGCGACCTCCGGCGTGACAGGCCGGCATTCTAACCAACTGAACTACCGCTCCAGTACTGTTGGGTACTGCTATATAGTGGTGGGCGGAACAGGGCTTGAACCTGTGACCCTCGGCTTGTAAGGCCGATGCTCTCCCAACTGAGCTACCCGCCCGCAAAAGCGTGAGGAGTATTTAACAACTTAACCCACGCCAGTCAAGCAAAATATCATTGCGTCGTATTATGCTGAGATACGGTAATGTCGTTATATACCGTACTGATATCAATATCCCTGAACAGCGTCTCTCCCTCTTCGAGAATAATCGCCTGTTCAAGCACTTCATCCATGTGCTCAACCAGCGTAATCTGCAGTTTTTTCCTGATTTTAAGCGGCACGTCGGCGAGATTGCGCTCGTTGTCCCTGGGCACGAGGACGTTGCTGATATTACCGCGGTTCGCGGCCAGCAATTTCTCCGTCAATCCGCCGATCGGCAGGACCCTGCCCCTGAGGGTGATTTCCCCGGTCATCGCCAGGTGGTGTTTCACCGGCTTCTGGATCAACGCCGATGTGATGGACGTGGCAATGGTGATACCTGCGGATGGGCCGTCTTTGGGTATCGCCCCTTCCGGAACGTGCACATGGATATCGAGTTTCTGATAAAAATCGGGTTCGAGACCGAGCCTTTCCGCCCGTGAACGGACGTAAGACAGCGCTGCCTGGGCGCTCTCCTGCATCACATCGCCGAGCTTGCCGGTGATAATCAGCTTGCCGGAGCCGGTCATCAGCGTTGTTTCAATCTGCAGCAGGTCGCCGCCGAATTCAGTCCAGGCGAGACCGGTCGACAACCCTACCCTGCCCTTCTCCTCGGCCAGTCCAAATCGATATTTGGGGGTGCCGAGAAATTTGCCGATTGACTGGGAGCCGAGGCGGTATTTTTTGTCCAGCTGGTCTTTTTTCAACCGGTCCCGGGCGATTTTTCGACAAATCGACGCAATATTTCGTTCCAGGTCGCGAACACCGGCTTCCTTCGTATAGCGCCGCACGATCTCGAGAATTGCTCCGTCGGTCAGCGTGATGTCGCCTGCGGTGAAACCGTTCTGCTCGATCTGTTTCGGAACCAGGAAACCTTCGGCGATTTTCAGCTTCTCTTCCTCGGTGTAGCCGCTGATCTGAATGATTTCCATCCGGTCCTGGAGCGGAGCCGGAATCGCATGCAGGTTGTTGGCAGTCGTTATGAAAAACACTTCCGACAGATCGTAATCGAGGTCGAGGTAATGATCGTTGAACGCGGTATTTTGTTCGGGATCGAGCACCTCGAGCAGAGCCGACGACGGGTCGCCGCGGAAGTCCATCGACATCTTGTCCACCTCGTCGAGGCAGAACACCGGATTGGACACCCCGGCCCGCTGCATCGACTGGATGATTTTGCCCGGCATCGCACCGATATAGGTTCGGCGATGGCCGCGGATCTCAGCCTCATCGCGAACCCCGCCCAGCGACAGGCGCACGAATTTGCGGTTGAGCGATCTCGCCACCGAGCGGCAGATCGAGGTCTTGCCGACACCGGGAGGCCCGACCAGGCACAGGATCGGTCCTTTGATCTTTTTCACCTGGGCCTGTACGGCGAGATATTCGAGAATCCGTTCCTTGGGTTTGTTGAGCCCGTAGTGATCCTCGTTGAGAATCGTTTCGGCCTTGTTGATGTCGAGCACCGATTTGCTCTTTTTCCGCCACGGCAGACTCAGGATCGTATCGATGTAATTGCGCACCACCGTTGTTTCTGCAGACATCGGCGGCATGCTCTTGAGCTTTTTGAACTCTTTGGTGGTTTTTTCCCTGGCGAGCTTGGGCAGCTTCTTCTTGTTTATCGCTTCTTCAAGTTCGGCAAGATCGTCAAGGCCGTCGTCACCCTGGTCCATCTCCGTCTGGATTTCCTTGACCTTCTCGCTCAGGTAATAGTTGCGCTGAGTCTTGTTCATCCGCGCCTTGACGCGGGCATTGATTTCTTTTTCGATCTCCGCCAGCTCAATTTCCCGGCTGAGAATGTCGAGCACGCTCTCAATCCGCTCCCGCATGCCGACCAGTTCGAGCATTTTCTGCTTTTCGTCGACCTTGAGCGGCAGGTGGGCGCATATGACATCGATGAGTTTGTGCTGCTCCTCGATTGACTGGACCGACTTGACGACTTCTTTGGCAATCTTGTTGTTTATCGCTGCATAGGAATTGAACAGTTTGCGCAGTTCACGCTCATATGCGGTCAATTCGCTCTGCGGAATATCTTCGTCGGCATATTCGAGCAGTTCGACCTGCATGAATTTATCGTGCGGAACATAGGAAATGATCCGGCCCCGCTTTTTGCCTTCGACGAGCGCCTTGATCGTTCCGTCAGGAAGCCGCAGCAATTGCATGACGCTGGCAAGCGTGCCGACCTTGTAGATGCCGGACGGTCCGGGTTCGTCTTCCCCTGCGTTGATCTGGGCAACGAGGAAGATTTCGGTGCGTTTTTCCATTGCATCTTCCAGCGCCTGGATCGACTGTTTTCTGCCGACCACCAGCGGGGCCACCATATGCGGGAAGATCACGATGTCCCGCAGCGGCATCAATGGGTACAACTTTGTATCTAAAACTCGGTCACTCATTCTATATCTCTTGTCTTAACAGACACTTCATGCACTTTTTAATTCATCATCCGGCGTTGTATTCTGGTACAGAATCACCGGATAGTCTCCATTCGTAATGACCTGCTCGCTGATCACGCATTCCTGTACATTCTGCTTTGACGGAAGGTCGTACATCACGTCAAGCATCGCTTCCTCGAGCACGGAACGCAGGCCGCGGGCCCCGGACTTTCTCTCCAGCGATTTTTTCGCGATCGCTGCGAGGGCCCCCTCGGTGAAGCGGAGCTGGATTTCATCGAACTGAAACAACTTCTGGTACTGTTTGGTGAGCGCGTTTTTCGGTTCTTTCAGAATCCTTACCAGATCGTCTTCGCTCAGTTCGGTCATCGTCGCAATGACCGGCAGGCGACCGACTAGTTCGGGAATCAGTCCGAACTTGAGCAGATCTTCGGGCTGGACCGAGGCGAGAATCTCACCGATTTCTTTTTTGCTGTCGCTGATGACTTCGGCGGTCAACCCGATCGACTTGGTCCCGGATCTGCGTTTGATTACCGAGTCCAGGCCGACGAATGCGCCGCCGACGATGAACAGGATGTTAGTCGTATCGATCTTGATCAGTTCCTGCTGCGGATGTTTGCGGCCGCCTTTCGGCGGTATTGACGCAACCGTTCCTTCGATGATCTTGAGCAGCGCCTGCTGCACCCCCTCGCCGGAAACATCCCGGGTCAGCGAGGGACTGTCGGATTTGCGGGCAATTTTGTCGATTTCGTCGATATAGATGATGCCGCGCTCGGCTTTCTCTATATCATAGTCGGCGGCCTGCAGCAGGTTGACGAGGATATTCTCGACATCCTCGCCGACATAGCCGGCCTCGGTCAGGGTCGTCGCATCGGCAATGCAGAACGGTACCTGCAGGACTTTGGCAAGGGTTTGCGCTACCAGCGTCTTGCCCGAGCCGGTCGGGCCGATCATGATGATGTTCGATTTCTGCAGCTCGACATCGTCTTCCGCCGCAGGTGCGTCAATACGTTTATAGTGGTTGTGCACCGCCACCGACAGCACCTTTTTAGCACGCTCCTGACCGATGACGTATTGATCGAGATACTCGTTGATCTCCTTTGGTTTCAGCGTGCCCGGGCTGAACGAATCTTCGGAACCGGCTTGATCGATCGTTTCATCTTCTTCGAGTACGATTTCGTTGCACAGCTCGATGCACTCGTCGCAGATGTACACATCAGGCCCGGCGATCAGCTTCTCGACTTCGTCCTGGTTTTTTCCGCAGAACGAACATTTGCAGTCGGTATCTCTGGGATCGAAATCATCACTCATCGTTAGTCTTCCTCGCGCCTTTCTTCACGTTTGACCAGTACCTTGTCAATTATACCATACTTCTTCGCTTCGACGGCACTCATGAAATTGTCGCGTTCGGTATCCGTGGCGATCTTCTTGACCGTGTGTTTTGTATGCTTTGCCAGAATCTTATTGAGATCTTCGCGCATCCTCAGGATTTCTTTCGCATGAATATCGATATCGGTAGCCTGGCCCTGATAGCCTCCCATGGGCTGATGAATCATGATTCTCGAATTCGGCAGCGCATACCGTTTTCCTTCGGTCCCGGCGGCCAGCAGCAGGGCTCCCATCGACGCGGCCTGCCCCATGCACAGCGTGGCGATATCGCATTTCACGAACTGCATCGTGTCGTAGATTGCCATGCCTGAACTGACGACACCGCCCGGGGAGTTTATATAAAAGGTAATGTCTTTATCGGGATCTTCAGCCTCTAAAAACAAGAGCTGGGCGATAATGACGTTTGATACGTCGTCGTTTACCGCCGAACCCAGGAAGATAATGCGCTCCTTGAGCAGACGCGAATAAATATCGTAGGCCCGTTCTCCCCGCGGACTCTGTTCCACAACCATCGGTACCAGGTTCATAGTGTTCCCTTGAAAATGATTCGACTGCAAAAGGACGGACCTGATGCAGTCGATAGAAAATTTCTGACTGCTATGCACAAGCATGTTTATTTCCAGCAGTCACAAATGGTAACGCCGATGTGAAATTAATCAACCGGCCGGTATTGTTTTCGAAGAAGGTTTCTACTGATCTCCTTCAGCGCCGGTTTCTTCTTCCAAGGCTTCAGTTTCGGCCGGTTTTTCCTCGGCCTTCACATAGATCGCCTCTTCCTTGAGGAAATTGAGGATTTTTTCGTTGAGCACTTCGTTCATCAGCGGCAGCAGGTCGTCGCGATGCTGGAAAAATTCCTTCACTTTGGCGACCGGCATGCTGTACTGATCACCGATCCGCTTGAAAGTGCGCTCGAGGTCTTCGTCGTTGACCTTGATCTCTTCGACCTCGGCAATCTTTTTCAGGATGAAATCCCCGGTAACCCGCTGCACGGCGACCGGACGATTGCTTTCCTCGAGTTTTTCACGGCTCATGCCGGCAGCTTCGAGATTCATACCGCTTTTCTCGAGCTGTTCCTCGGTCTGCTTGATCATCTGTTCGATTTCAAAACGGACGAGGCGATCGGGAACCTCGAACTCATGTTTTTCGAGAAGCTTCTGCATGACCCGGTCGTTCATCTGCCCGTCAGCAGCGCTCTTCTTCTCCTCTTCGAGGCGTTCTTTAATCATGGTTTTGAGATCGTCGAGGGTCTTGAATTGCTCATTGACATCCTTGGCGAATTCATCGTCGAGTTCCGCGAGTACCCGTTCCTTGATGTCCTTGACCTTGATTTTGAACTCCACGTTCTTCCCGGCTAAAATGGGATTCGGATGCTTCTCGGGAAAATCGACCTGGTATTCGGCCTCTTCACCCGGTTTCATGCCGATGAGTTTTGCCTCGAACTCAGGATCCATCTGCCCCTTGCCGACATCCACGGAAAAATCTTCGTTTTTCACCTGCTTCATCGGGTGACCGTTATGAAATCCCTGATAATCGACAACGACGACATCGTCCATTTTTACTTCGCGGTCTTCTACCGTTTTCAAAACAGCCATGTCGCGCTGGATGCGCTTCATTTCGAATTCTATGGCGCCGTCGTCGACGGACGTGTCGAATTCTTCCACCTCGAGCCCCTTGTACTCGCCAAGTTCGAATTCGGGGCGGACGTCGACCCGGGCAACGTAGGTAAACGTGCCGTCATCGTTGAACGACGGCTCGTCAATCTCCGGGTGGACGACCGGATCGATTTCCTGTTTTTCGATAATATCGAAATAGGTATCCTGCACCAGTTGTTCGCCGACCTCGGCCTGGACCTGCGGCTGATAATTCTTGACGATTACCGAGCGCGGTACCTTGCCCCGCCTGAAGCCTTTCATCTTGGATTCCTTCTGGAGTTTGGCGTATGCCTTTTCCATGCGCTCCTGCACGTCGTCCGCAGGCAGGGTAATCGTTACTTTCTTCGTCAGTCCGCTTACATCTTCAACTTTTACATCCATGAGCTGTCTTCCTTAGATCGATTGTCTTTTCTGGTGCGAGAGGAGGGACTCGAACCCACACATCATAGATACTGGTTCCTAAGACCAGCGCGTCTACCAATTCCGCCACTCTCGCACTTAGTAGTACGGTTATTATCAACGAAACATTATGCTAGTAAGTATCCAACGGCGCCGCGTCAACCAACACGAACCGCGACCATTAAAAAAACCAACCTTGAATATTACCATCTTATTAAGATATATTCTATTATTTTATTGCTCGTTTCCAGCGGGCCCGGCTATAGCTTTCTGGCCTTGTCAAAGATTCCCGGAATGGCTATCTTCCCAGAAGCCAACCGGCTGAAATTAAATTTAAACAACACCACAGAGGAACATATGCGAATTTCATCCCGTATGCACCGGCTGGTCTGCGGCATCGCCGCGACAGCCATAACTGCGGTACCGGCAGCGGCGCTCTCTGCGACCCAGCCCGCCGGCCCGGAACTGCTTTTCGAGCAGAATCGGAACTGGCAGCTCCCCCATCCGCCGACCGACATGGTTCAGTCACTGGACGGTAAATATATATTTATCCTTACCGAAAACCACAAACTGCTGATTTACGAAGCGAACGGAAAACTCAAAGCCAGCGTCGATGTGCCTGCAGGCGTATCGGCCATTGACACTGACGCCCGCGGAGAAAACGTCCTGCTGATCGACCAGGAGCACAATTCGTTCCAGTCCTTTTCCGTCGACTTCGTGGCCGAAATTGATATTGCCGGGGCTCCCATCAAAGGTAAACCGGATGCGCCTGTTTCGATGGTCGTATTCAGCGATTTCGAATGACCTTACTGCGGCAAGGTTGAGCCGCTGATCGGACAGGTGTTCGATAAAAATCGCGAAAACATGAACCTCGTATTCAAGCACATGCCGTTGAATTACCACAAGTTTGCCGATCCGGCCGCGCGGGCGTCTATGGCCGCCCACAAACAGGGTAAATTCTGGGAATTTCATGACGAACTGTTTCTGACCAAACCCCTGAATAACGATGCGATAAACAATATCGCCGTTAAGCTCGGCCTCGATATCGAACAGTTCAACAAAGACATGAGCTCACCAGAGATCAAGCAGCAAATCCAGAAAGATCTGCTCGACGCACAGAAAGCAGGGGTTACCGGCACCCCGACCATCTTCATCAACGGCAAGAAACTGAAAAACAGATCACCGCAGGGTTTCCAGGCTCTGATCGACGCCGAATTGAAAGCAGCGAAATAGATGTCGACAGTAGAGGAAAAACGGGAACTCCGGTTTGACGATAATGAACTCGCCGGGGTTCTCTATGGTGACCTCAACAAAAACCTGCAGATCCTTGAAAACGGTACCGGCGTCAAGATCAATACCCGCGGAACCAGAGTCACGATATCCGGTCCGCAGCACGACGTCATCATAACCGAAAACCTGCTCAACCAGCTCTACGACCTGATAACTACCGGCTATCCGATTTTTTCATCAGATATTGCGTTCGGGTTGAAAATCCTGCAGGCCAACGCCAAAGCGCGGCTTGACCAGATCTTTCTGGACAAGGTCTATGTCACCACGAGAAACCGCGTTATTTCCCCGAAAACGCCGAATCAGAAAATCTACATCGATGCGATTCGCGAAAACGATGTGGTTTTCGGCATCGGCCCGGCAGGTACGGGCAAAACGTATCTTGCCGTGGCCATGGCAGTCTCGGCGCTGGTGGCCGGCTCAGTACGCTCCATCATCCTGGCGCGCCCGGCAGTTGAAGCCGGGGAAAAACTCGGATTCCTGCCCGGCGATCTCGCCCAGAAGGTGGACCCTTACCTGCGGCCGCTCAACGACGCGCTGGTCGACATGCTTGGTCCGGAAAAGGCGATGGATATGATCGACCAGGGAACGATCGAAATTGCGCCGCTCGCCTTCATGCGGGGCCGCACGCTGTCCAACGCGTTCATCATCCTCGATGAAGCCCAGAATACCACCCGTGAGCAGATGAAGATGTTTCTGACGCGGATCGGCTTTGATTCCCAGGCAGTCATCACCGGAGACATCACCCAGGTCGATCTCCCCAACAATCAGCAGTCCGGCCTGGTTCAGGCCCAGTCGCTGCTGCAGAATATCAAAGGTATTGGATTCTGTAATTTCACCAAAGCCGATGTGGTGAGGCACCCGCTGGTGCAGAAGATCATTCACGCCTATGAAATAAATCAGCAGCCCCAGACTCGTTGAGTCTCCCGCTATCGGTTCCGGAGATTTTCTCATGCCCGTGCACCTGCTCAATGAACACCCTGACTCCGATGCCTCGGTTGAAAAACGGTGCATCCAGGCGGCGGAATATATCCTTGATGCAACCGGAAAAAACGCATCCCACTTCAATATCCTGCTGACGACCGACGAAGCAGTCAGGGATTTGAACCGGACTTATCGGCATATCGATAAACCGACCAACGTGCTCAGTTTTCCCCTTGAGATTGCTGAAGCACCCTTCCAGGAAATCATCGCCACCAGTGAATTGGGCGACATCGTCATTTCCTGCGACCGTGCAGCCGCCGAAGCGGCGGAGTATAGCTGCCCGCTGCAGCATCGACTGAACTGGCTGATCGTGCACGGATACCTGCATTTACTGGGGTTCGATCATGAAACCTCCGAAGCCGATGCAGAAGAAATGTACCGCCGGGAACAGGAACTCTTGTCGGGCTTGTCGATTGACAACAACTGAGCCGCTGTGGTAAAGAATTGTGCGGTCTAGTATCCATCGGGAGCGTGATGGAACTGGTAGACATCCGAGACTTAAAATCTCGTGGGACTTGTGCCCGTGGGGGTTCGATTCCCCCCGCTCCCACCATCCGGCAGGCGTATTTCCCGTACATTGACGATGCCGCATGTAAATATCAATTTTTCTTAAAATAAATATCATTTAAATGCCTAACTTTTCTCCGCTTTAACAACTTATAATAACGCCACATTTTTCATGTAGGAGTATTACCGGTCCCGCCCCTAGGTATTTATACCTATTTACTTATTTTTCCCAGAGCGCTATCAATAAGGTGGAAGGTGAGGTGAACCCCGCTTGAATTCTAAACTGTTGAGGGGGAGAGAATGAACCGGAATCACGGAAGTAAAAACTGCAGGGCATGTCCACTACCGATGCAGGAACCTGGGAAATCATTCGTCACGTCTCACGGGCACATCAGGTCGCAGACACCCGTCGACGAGTGGGAAAAAAGCAGCATGAACGGCAGGACTTACGTAATCTGCAAGGCCTACCAGGAACCCGGAAAAAACAGCTCCATAGAAAACGTCATCCTCGGACGAACGTACATCATTGACTGAGCCGGCAAGGATTCTTTCCGCTATCGTCTTCGGCTCCTGTTACTCCACCCGATAATATCTGCTCGTTTTTATCCACCCGATGGGGTAGGTTGTGCCCTCACTGCTCGCAGCAGGCAGTTTCTGACCAAAACACCAACGGAAAGGATCATGGCTGAACAAGACAATTCACAGCATATCATTTTAACATCTTTTGAAGATGAATATACGGAGACCAACAACCCGATCTGGGTCTGGCATGCAATCGATTTCTGCTCGAACTGGCAGCGCAAAACCGGCACCTCCCTGCCCTATCCGCAGTGGGTTGTGGACTATCTGGCGATGGCTTCTGATTCAATCTTAAAACTCGATGATCGTATCGTCGATGTATCAAAACAGTTTGTCGAAATCCTGGGCCTCAGGCAGGGCGCCATTTCATCTTCAATTCAGACGATTCGCAACAAGCTGATCTATTTCGAGATACAGGCTATTATCAACCAGGGGCAGTCGGCAGAACAGGCAATCGAGTCGACAGCCACACGTTTCTCGCTCTCTTTGCATGCGGTTACGGAAATTTATCAAACATTCAGTCAGCGCAGCCGCGAGATCAATTAATCACCTGAACTATGATGTACATGACTATGAAAATACACCGGATTTTACCCCTTGCTTCTCTGCTTGTCCTTTGCTTCACCCACCAGTCTTTTGCCTTTAAAGCCACTCCCGAGCAGATCAGTGAAGCGAAACACATCCGGGCCATGGGGCAGAAAATGGGACTTGACAAAATCACTGTGGAGCGGGCGATGGAGATGAGTTCCGGACTGCAGCAGGCCCTGGGACTCACTGGTGATCACGCAGCCATAACCGCTGAACAGAAACAGGCCGTAAACTGCTACCTGGAGGAAATGGCCCGGATTCACTATGAAGGCGATATCTCCGTTTTCGCCAGATTTCTCAATGACCAGGAATTTCAACAGCACACTGAACGCACCCTCTATATTTCGTGCGGTTTGGACGAATTATACGGAGCGTATGACAACCTCCGGTAACAGACAGCGAGGCAGGTAAGGCTGCGGTGCCGATTTGATCAGGGCCGGTTTTGAAGATTCAAACCGGATAGGCGAAATAACGGTACCGACCAATGCCGCGCTGCTGTCAACCTTGAGAGGCCTGCTGGAAAAACTCGCTTTCAGGATCATTCAGGGAGATGTAGTGAAGCATAGACTCCTGAATTTCCCTTATCAACACGCTGAAAATACCTGATCAACTGCTCGAAAAATAGAAGATTAATCCTGCCCGCCAACAGCACCGCTTTGTGAAGGTTGTCCTGGAGGGGTTGCTTCCATGCGCCGTTGCCGAGAAACATTGGCAGAGGATATAACGGTCTTCGATCCAGCAGTCTTACCCTTCTTCTGGCGCGCGCACCATGAGGACCGGTACGTGGCCCCCTCGCATCACCTTGTCGGCAACACTACCGATAGCAAACCGGGAAAAACCGCCCCGGCCATGGGTAGACATCGCCACCAGGTCGGCTTTGGTTTCCTGCGATATCCTGATGATTTCTTCGGCGGGAATTTCGCTCGCGGAGACGATCGTGCTTATGTCAGGCTGCTGCTGCAGCTGGTTAAAACGCTTGCCCACCGAGGCCAGGTATTTTTCCGCTTCGATTTTTATTCTATCGAGTTCCTCGTTGTTATACGGGACCGACACCATCCCGACCGAACCTTTCAGCTGAATCGAATGCCGGTTCCTGATAACGTGGAGAAGTATAATTTCGACCTGTTCCTGCGGGGACATTTTCGAAATCAGTTCACTGATGTAGGAGATGGCAGATTCACCGGTGGTGGAGCCATCCAGGGGCATCAATATTCGCTCAGTCATTTCGCACCTGTCGGAATTGTTTTTTCTTCACATGCAATAGGCGCTTTGACCTACTGCGGCCAATCCATAGCAAACTTTCACAAGCTACACTATTCCATAAGGATATTTTTATGTATCTGCATATTCGTGCGGTATCCCTGCGGTATAGAATAAGATAGCACAGCGGTATTGGTAAGCGCCAGCCTGAGGTTAGCGTCGCCGCTGAAAACATGTCGGCAACGTTTCTCAGTTGCGGAGATTCCTTACATTTCCTTCAGACTTATCTAATCGTAATAGCGATATTTTATACCTCATCGGCTCTGACTTACCCTATAAATCTGCTCTCGGAGAGTACACCGAATTCTACGGTTTTTAGTTGACTGATGCGGCGGGTAATTGACCCTTTCCGCCCGATCGCCTCGGGACTTGGCCATTTCATCAGAGCGCTCGGAGGATGAACAAACCAGCACGCCCCACGCAAATTTTTGCTCGGAGTGTTCGATTCTGAAACATCGCCTCCCTTCACTTCGGAATTGCCAATCTATGTGTTAAAATTATAAAGGCAGTCACGTGGAGGTAACCATGTCACTGAAAAATCTGGAGGCAATGTTCAATCCGCAGCGCATCGCTGTCATTGGTGCCAGTGAAGACGAAACATCCAGCGGTTTTCATCTGTTCCGTAATCTTGTCGGTAAAGGCTATACCGGTATTGTTCATCCGGTAAATGAATCGGCAAAAGGGGTCCAGGGAGTAGAGGCGTATCCACGGATAGTCGATATACCGCATTCGATAGACCTGGCACTTGTGACCACCGAACCGCAAAAACTTGATACGGTGATACATGATTGCGTCCAAAAAGGCGTCAAGGGAATAACGATTCTTACTCCAGACCTGACCAGCCGCCTCATCGATCCGAAACCTATTTTCAAAAAGCTAATAAAGCTGCCGGCGAGTTCCGGTTGCCGTGTTCTCGGTCCCGATTCATTTGGTTTTCTTCATCCGGCGATTAATCTCAACGCAAGCCTTTATCCGGGCATGGTGCAAAAGGGCACTATCGCCTTTATCTCGGAAAGCGGCATATTTTCATCTTCTTTTTTAGAAACGGCCAATGCCAAGAAGGTGGGGTTCAGTTATTTTATCTCACTTGGTGCAAAGCTGGATATCAATATAGCCGACACCATCGATTTTCTTGGCGGTGATCGAAGTACCCGAGCCATCTTCCTGTTTATCCAGACGATTAATAACGGGCGGCGGTTTATAACCGCAGTGCGTAACGCCGCTCGATCCAAGCCGGTGGTGGTCATCAAGCCCGGTAAGGCCGAGGTCGTGTCCTATCTTTCGCTGGCTGATTCCGCCCCGCTGAGTGAAGAAGATCTCGTCTATGAAGCCGTTTTCAAGCGCGCAGGCTGTCTTCGTGTAGCCTCGATCGTTGACCTGCTGTATATGGTTGAAACCATAGCCAAGCAGAGCAGACCCAGGAACAGACGGCTGATGATCATCTCCAATTGCGTGGCCCCTGCAGAGATGGCCGTGGATATGCTCAAGGTGATGGATGGCCGGGTTGCCTCGCCCGCTCCAGACAGGCTCAAGCAGATACAAGATCGCCTGGCACTCAATCACCCCCTGACTAATCCTATCCACCTGCAGGCTAATGGCGACGCCGACGCATATAGGCTCGCCATGGAAAACTGTATTGCCGACCGCGGCGTGGACGGCCTGCTGGTCATCTGTCAGCCATATCCGGGGATTGACGCCAACAGCATCGCCGGAGCCATGGTTGAGGTTATTCAGAAGAATTCGAAGAAACCGATTTTTGCAGCCTGGCTCGGACGGGAGAGTGGCGCCTCCGAGATCGATTACCTGAACAGCAATGGCGTTCCCACCTACGATACCCCTGAACAGGCGGTAAAATGTTTTATGTATATGTACCGGTATGACGACAACCTCAAACTGCTTCAGGAGACCCCCGAGACCCTGCTCAAAGACTTCACGCCAAAGCTCGATGAAGCCGTCACGATTATCAGCAGCTGCAATAACGAACAGCGATCGGTACCAACAGTAGAGGAACGGGCAGCAATCCTCGATGCATACGGGATTCCGACGGTCGGGTCAAGGCTGGCCAGGAATGCTGATGAAGCGGTTTCACATGCAATGGACCTGGGATACCCCCTGGTCATGAAGGTTGACTCGCTGGCCGTAGAGCGCCTGGGGAGACATGACAGCATCTCCGTCAACCTGACCAGCGAGGAAGAAATACGCAGCAGTTATCTGCAGCTGCAGCGGAGGATTGCCTGCAGCGCCGGTCCCGCCCTTGAAATTCGATTGCAGCCGATGCTTCGACGTCGTGGCTACGAACTGATCATCGGCGCCCATAAAACCCATGGTTTTGGCAGCGTGATCTCTTTCGGGCTCGGCGGGAAGTACCTGCAGGCGGAACGGGACTACGCGATCGGCCTGCCGCCGCTTAACCAGACACTTGCCAGGCGGATGATGGAAGAGACCAGAATATACCTGCATTTGCAACAGCAGGAGCAGTTTGAGCCCGCATTGCGCCAGCTGGAAGAGATCCTGGTCCGCTTCTCCCAGCTCGTTATCGATTTACCCCAGCTTGGGGCAATCTATATGAATCCAATTATCCTTACCGAGTCGGATTGTATGGTGCGCGACGTGGTAATGCACCTCGATCAAAATCTTCCCACTGATTATCAGTGGGTCAAGGGAGATCTCTGTCCTTCCCATCTATCCATTCCGCCGTATCCTTTCCGTTATGAAAAAGACGTTGCTCTGCGGTCGGGCAGCACGATTCATATTCGTCCTATTCGCAGTGAGGATGAACCTTCCCTCGGCCGTTTTTTTGAAAGCCTGTCCGAAGAGACGACGTTTTACCGGTTCGGCCAGCGCCATCTGAACATGACCCATGCCACCCTTGCCCGTTTCTGCCAGGTCGATTATGAGAGGGACCTGGCTTTTCTCGCGGTCACCAGAGAAGAGCCCGAAGAAATTATTGGCGATGTCCGTATCAACCGGTTTGCCGATCTGGAGACTGCCGAATTCTCCTTTGTGGTTGCCGACTGCTGGCAGGGGCTGGGGGTCGGCAACAAACTGATGGAATTCTGTATCGGTGTGGCACGGGATATTGGTGTAAAAACACTCCTTATGGAGATTATGACGAATAACATCAAAATGATACGATTCGGGCATAAGTACCAGTTCAAACGTCTGGCTGCCGGCGCCGATGACGACATGCTGGAGATGCAGCTCACGACTACGTGATTCGCAGCTGCATAACGCAAAAAAAACAAACAGGGATAGGGAGTAGGAGGATTGCACGGTTATGTCCGCTTCGATGAAGAAAATTGAACGGTCTCTGATTTAATCCTGGCTGGGAATATGCGCACGACATCAAGCATCTATTTCGATAAAAAAGACTACCAGCTCCTGGATATCGTAGCCGATATCATGGAACGCGGCGGGGCAGCACAAACGTTGCGATCGCTGCTGGTGGAGCACATGCACCCGCAGGGAATCAAGGAAATGGCGGCCTCACGAGGCCTGCGAATCGCCTATGCAATTGCCAGTCTGCTGGATACCTTTGTCACCGGAACAAGCCGGGACCGTCTTACGGCCCTGCGATCCCTGCGCGATGAGGTTTTTTTAACCGATAAAATATTTTACCGGAAAAACACCGCACGGGTGCTGACCCAGATAATGAAGGAACTGCTGCGCAGTCACGGCGACCCGATGCGGCAGCTTGAGCTGGCCCACGATTTCAGAACAGTCTCCACGGGAGCGCCCCGCCTGGTGAGAAAAGAGCTGGCCAAATACCATTTACTGGAAATGCCTGAGGACTGGAGCCAGTTCGCCTTCGACAACCATGTCCACGATGCCAGCACGAAGGGCAGAAAATCCCCGACGCATCTGGTAATGGATGCCTGGATAAAGGGAATCCGGCACCTCACGGTGGTCTATTATAACTTTATCACTCCAGAAATAGTCGAAGAGCTGATTGAAGCCGGTTCGCTGCTCGACGTAGCGGTTCGGGTAGGCATCGAGGTGTCGGCACCGTTTCGAGATAAATATGTCCGTTTTATCTGGGAAATACACGGATTCAGAGACAACAGCTCTTTCATGAAGTTTCTTCACGAGGACAAGATCCTTGACCTTATGAACCTGGGAAAAGAAGTCTCGCTTTATCAGCAGAAATATGTTCTCGAAGTGCTCGATGCTTTTAATGACCGGCACCGGCATATCCTCGATCAGGAACTGGGTCTGCAAATTGAGCCATTGAATTTGCGGGATTTCCTGGTTTTTGTCGGGGGAGGACAACCGTCTCTGCAGCACCTGGCCCGATTCATCCGCAACACCGTCATAGAACAGGGAAACCGGAACGGCACTGGCAAACCCACTGAGATTCGAGGATCGAGCAACGCAAAAAGTGCTGCTCAGCAGTTACCCGATAAGTTAAAAAGCCTTGATATCGAGACGATTATCAATCGTTTCCTCATGCCATCGATGAATCCTGACCTCCAAGACCCCGAGCACCCCCAAAAAACAGCGGACGTTCCCGAATTATTGCGCTTTAGTCCAAACGAACTGCTGCAGAAACTGCTTACCCTGCATCCCAATTCGGAATTCACCCTTAACCTGAGCAATCTCTCCATTCAGGATATTTTGGAGCTCCTCTATGACTGCCAAGGAACTATCAACCACCTCGAAGCATACAACCTCAAGGACGCCAGCCATGGAATGCACCACGGCACGTTCCCCGCTGCCCATTGTGCCGGTGAAGCGGTCTCCCTGAAGAGCCCCAATCACTTTTACACCGTGGTCGGCGAACTCCAGGAGGCGCTGAATGAGGACAATGTCATCGCCCTCAAGCGCGTAATAAGAGCCATTATCTGGGATTTGGAAGAAGACAGGCTTCAACGCAAGAGAAAACTTGATCTCGCTGCTGAAGACAAATCAAACAATCATGTCAGCGATAGCGAGTATCGGGCGCTGCTCGATCGTAAAAACAATCTGCTGGACATCTTGTTCAATCTGGCCCGATTCCACGATTTCTACAAAAAGCGTACACTCGGTTCGAGGATAGGTACGAGTTCAACCGGACGTGCGGAAATCCAGCACGGCATGGGCCTGGTGGCAATCGATACGTTGCCGGTTCGTGCCCAAAAAGTGGCCCGGCAGGAAGTGGTCCGAAACAGGCGCTGGCAGATACCGGTTAGCGGTCTTCTCACCCGCAATATGCACATTCGTCTGGAACAAGATGCCGAATCAAGAGGGAGAAATTGGTTCTCCCGATTCTGTCATTCATGGGCTCGCCGCGGTAAAACCTGGAAAGACTGGAGCCTCGACAGATTCAAGATACACCCCGGACGTCCGGGCAATATCGTCACACTGGGCGGCCTCGGTTCAGCGCCGGAGAACGTTAACCCGTCTGGTTCGCTATATTACGGCCAGAGAATAGCGTACACCTGGACGTATCTTAATACGAATCTGAAAAACATCCTGAAGGTATTATTCGGCCTCGTTCCCGCTTTCCTGACCTTCTTTCTTACGAAAGACTGGTGGCTGCTCGCCTATTTCGGAGCATTTATCTGGTTTGGCATAACCGCTTCCCGCAATATCGTACAGTCGGTGCTGGGAGGCGGCGGTCTGAGACGATCGCCGCTGTTGCCCTGGAATTCGATGGTAAGCTGGAGTCGCATATCGGATTCCCTGCTCTATACGGGGTTTTCCGTGCCATTGCTGGATTACCTGGTAAAAACCCTGTTGCTCGATCGTACCCTGGGCGTTACCACGGCCACTGACCCGGTCACCCTTTACGCGGCCATGGGGGTCGCTAACGGCCTCTATATATTCAGTCATAATGTCTTCCGCGGCTTGCCGCGCAATGCTGCGGTCGGCAATCTTTTCCGCTCTATCCTGGCCATTCCGCTGGCTATTTTCTTAAATGGCATGTTCAGCAGCGCCCTGCTGCATTTTACGGGTATACCTGATGTCAGTGGAGAACTGCAGAAATGGGCAGCTATCATTTCCAAATTCTCTTCAGACTGCGTCGCCGCGGTTATCGAGGGACTCGCCGACAGGCAAGCCAATATCAGGGCTCGACTGGGAGCCTATCAGGCAAAAATTGGCCAGATATTTACGGTTTTTTCAAGGCTTGACCTGCTCTTCCCTGAAGATGATGTGCTGGATATCCTCCAGGCCCCTAAAATGGTTCTTGAAACACTCGACAGTGAAAAATCTGAACAGGAGACGCTACTGATCGTCAATGCCCTGGACCTGATGTATTTCTGGATGTACCAGCCCCGGGCGAGGAAGGCCCTGCACGATATCGTCGCAGAAATGGATCGCGAACAATGGCTGATATTCTACAGGTCCCAGCTGGTGCTCAAAAGACAGAAAGAGATAAGCCAGGTATTCGTAAACGGTCTGGTCGGTAAAAATTTTTCCAAGGCACTGTCTTTCTACCTCCAGCGATCCGAACAGTACTTGCTTGAACTTCAGCAGGTTGGAGCAAAGTGGGGATTCCGCTGATTATACGTTATCAAGATCGCTGAAATCTTTCCCCGCCGGCAGCCCCCTCCTCCAGGACAGGGCTGCCATCCTGTTTTGACAACCGAACAGGGTATTGCCGTCTACCTGGGGCGCGCAGTTATTTACCGGCAAAAGCGGCAGCCTGGGAACCTGCAATCCGCCTTGGCCTCGGCTGCATTCAACCCCCCTGCGGCAAGCTTGGTATTGCCGCCCGCA
>Ga0180435_10002657_pt1 | contig 18161 bp, 29 predicted proteins | sample SS_ome_3_FD_132467 | JGI IMG/M metagenome (GOLD analysis project Ga0180435, IMG submission 132467) | Hypersaline lake sediment archaeal communities from the Salton Sea, California, USA - SS_3_S_1 metaG | ecosystem: Environmental > Aquatic > Non-marine Saline and Alkaline > Hypersaline >...
CATCGGGCCCTGCCAGGAATTCTCATACCCGATGGGTATAATAAGCAATTTTACTGCCACAATTATGGATATTCTTTAAAGTCCTGATTGTGGCAGTTTTAATATATTGTCTGGACAGGAATATTTATTTTCGGATGGCAGCGCATAAAAAACAAAATTCATAACTCGCTTTTGGCAAAATTAAGTCCTGCCTATGCTGGGGAATAATCATGGATCTCTCCAAAATTCGCAACATCGGAATAATGGCTCATATTGACGCCGGTAAGACTACCGTGACTGAGCGAATTTTATATTACACCGGCAAAACCTATAAGATCGGTGAAGTCCATAATGGCACCGCCGTTATGGACTATCTCGCCGAAGAGCAGGAACGTGGCATAACCATCACTTCCGCCGCCACCACTTGCCCCTGGAAAGGATATACCTTCAACCTGATTGACACCCCAGGCCATGTGGATTTCACCGTCGAAGTGGAAAGATCGCTGCGGGTCCTTGATGGAGCCGTTGCCGTTTTTGATGCCAGCGAAGGCGTGCAGGCCCAGTCGGAAACCGTATGGCGACAAGCCCAAAAGTATAATGTCCCTTGTATCTGCTTCTTCAATAAAATGGACAAAATCGGTGCCGATTTCGAGATGTCTCTAACCAGTTTAAGGGAAAAATTGTTGGCTCATCCCGTCCCTGTCCAGTGGCCCGTTGGAGCCCAGGATGACTTTGTCGGATTTATCGACCTGCTGGATATGAAATTATTGGTCTTCGAAAAGGAAAAAATAGGCTCCGCTTTTTCCGAACGGGATATCCCCGAAGAATATCAAACCCAGGCTCATGAAGCCCGGAATCTTATGATTGAAATGGCGGCCGAGTTCGATGACGACCTTATGGAAAAATATGTCGAGGAACATCCGGTTGACAATGAACAAATCATTGCCGCCCTGCGCTCTGGAACCTTGGCCGGTAAATTACATCCTGTCCTCTGCGGCTCCGCTCTCAAAAGCATCGGATCACGCAAGCTGCTTGATGCCGTTATCAACTTTTTACCAAGCCCACTCGATCGAGATGTAGTGGTTGGACATGTACCGGGAAAACCGAATAAAAAGTTTTCCTGTAAATGTGATCCCAATGAGCCCTTGGCGGCCCTGGCTTTTAAAGTCACTTCCGACCAGCATGGCGACCTCACTTTTATCAGAATTTATTCCGGAACTGTAAAAACCGGTATGAGAATCCTCAATAGCTCCAGCGGTAACAAAGAAAATGTAAATAAAATTTGTCGCATGCATGCCGCTTCCCGAAAAATGTGCGACCAGGCCCAGGCCGGTGAAATCGTAGCTTTGATAGGCTTGAAACAAACACTCACCGGTGACACCCTGTCTTTACCTAAAAAGCCCATCCAGTTGGAAAAAATTATTTTCCCCGAACCGGTCATTAGCATGTCCATTGAACCCCGCACCGCTGCCGACAGGTCCCGTTTGGCCCTGGCGTTGGAAACCCTGAAAAGGGAAGATCCGACTTTCCGAGCCGCTTATCAGGAAGATACCGGCCAAACCATCATCAGCGGTATGGGGGAATTGCACCTGGAAATACTTCAGCATAAATTAACCCGCGATTTAAACATCGACGTCTTGATGGGAAGGCCCCGGGTCTCCTATAAAGAAACCATTAGTACAAGGGCGCAGGCGGAGGGGAAATTTATCAAACAAACTGGTGGCCGAGGGCAATATGGCCATGTGGTCTTGGCCGTGGAACCCTATAAACCTCAATCCGGGGACGACCATCTGCTTTTTGAAGACAAAATCGCCGGTGGTGTCGTCCCCAAAGAGTATATTCCTTCTGTCAAACGGGGCGCTCTCGAAGCTGCCGCTACCGGGGTGTTAGCTGGCTTTCCCCTTACCGGCGTTAAAATCGAGGCTCTGGACGGTTCTTTTCATCCGGTTGATTCTTCCGACATGGCTTTCCAGCAGGCGGCCAGTCTGGCTCTCTCCGAAGCGGTCAGTCAAGCCGATCCCGTGTTGCTTGAGCCCATTATGAAATTGCAGGTGGTTACCCCGGAAGAGTTTTATGGTGTAGTCCAGGGTGATCTTTCGCGTAAAAGGGCTGAAATCAGCCATACCGAGCAGCACGGAATGGTCCGGATAATAGAGGCGAGGGTCCCTTTGGCCGAAATGTTTGGATATGCTTCCGATCTCCGCGGCGCCACCCAGGGACGGGCCAGTTACAGCATGGAGCCGGATTCCTATGATCAGGTCCCGGAACAAATATCTCAAAAAGTTTTATCAACTTATTATTGACTTTACTGTTTGTTGTTGGTAAAATCCCTTTTCTCAACTGAAGCGAGCGACCCAATGGTGTTGTCGCGTGAGTGTAAGTTGCTTTCTTACCATCGTTTACATGCGGGTGGGGGGCGTGACTTTCTGCCGTCCTTTTCGCCGTATCGCTTCCGTTTCAGTTTAGAATTATGACAATCCCGTGGTTATTATCACTTTTTAAGGGATTTATGTTCATTGGAACAATAATGGAAAAAAAATAAAAAAAATATTTTTAAGGTTGACTAAATCAATAGAATTGCTATCTTGACAAGTCTATAAATTATTGTTACAAAGTGAATTTTGATTAAATCAATAAAAGAAACTGGCTTTGGATTGGAATCAGCCTGTTGTGGATTTTGCCCCTTGATTCAGGGCCACGTTATATTGAGGAGTTGCTTCTGTGGAAGCTGAAAAAATTAGAATTCGGATGGAAGCTTACGACCATGGAGCTCTGGATGCCTCGGCCAAAGAAATTGTCGAACAGGCTCAACGCACCAATGCCCGGGTCAGCGGACCGATCCCCCTGCCTACGCGCATTGAACGTTACACTGTGCTTCGCTCTCCTTTTATTGATAAAAAATCACGCGAACAGTTTGAAATGCGTACCCATAAACGCGTGATTGATATCATCGACGCCAACCCCCGAACGATTGAAGCTTTAAATCGTCTGGTGGTCCCGGCGGGAGTGTTTATTAAAATTAGGGTTTAACCCTGTGTAGGCAAAACGTGCTTCTCTTTGGAAAAGCACGTTTTTGATTAGATAAAAATAAATCTTGCGTATGATAGTCAATTGAATTGACGAGATACCAAGGCTTCGAAAAATCCTGCTTGGGCTGCGGCCCGGCCGGGTAAGGAATAATAACTGTATTCAAACGAATACTGAATTTGAAAGTAGCTTAAATATGACGATGCTTTTGGGCAAAAAAATCGGAATGACACAAATTTACGATGAAAAGGGTGTCGTTGTGCCGGTTACCGTCATTCAGGCCGGCCCCTGCACTGTGTTGCAGGTCAAGGACAAAGACACGGACGGTTATAGCGCGCTGCAGATCGGCTTTGATGAAGTAAAGGCTTCCCGTCGGAAAAAACCTCAGGTCGGGCACGCGAATAAAGCTCAGACAACTGCCAAACGCTTTGTCCGTGAGGTACGCCTGGATCAAGAGGCCGAGCCCGGCCCCGGTGACGAACTGACGGTTGAGATTTTCGCCGACATCAATTTTGTCGATGTTGTCGGAACCACTAAGGGTAAAGGTTACGCCGGCGTGATGAAACGACATGGATTCAAAGGTATGCCTGCTTCCCATGGTACCGAACGCAAGCATCGCCATCCCGGTGGCATCGGTTCCAATTCCGGCAGCGCCGGCACCGGACGTGGTATTCGCAAGGGAAAAAAAATGAGTGGACACATGGGATGTGTTCGCCACACCAGTCGAAATCTTCGCGTCCTGGAGATCGACAAAGAAAATAATTTATTGATTGTCAAAGGTCCCGTTTCCGGACCGCGAAATGGATATGTAATGGTCTCCAAGGCCAAAACCAAATAGTGAAAATTGCCCTCATAATGGCATAAATCATTCAGAATGGCGTTAGCTCATGATTGAATTACCAGTTTATAATCATCAAGGCAAAGAAGTTGATCGGATTCAGATCGACGAATCGGTTTTTGGCGGCTCCGTCCGTATGGCTCTGCTGAAACAGGCAATCGTAATGTATCATGCCAACAAAAGACAAGGTACCGCCGCCACCAAAAGCCGCGGTATGGTTGCCGGTTCTACTCGTAAGATTTATCGTCAAAAAGGAACAGGCCGGGCACGCATGGGGGCCAACCGAACTGTTGTCAGACGGGGCGGGGGAGTGGCTTTCGCCAAAGAGTATCGTGATTTCAGGCAACGCATGCCAAAAAAACAGCGACAATTAGCTCGTAATTCCGCTATCTTGGCCAAGTTGCAGAGCGGCGATGCTCTGGTCGTCGACAAGCTCGAATTCGACAATCCCAAAACCAGGGAATTCGCTGCCTTGCTGGACAATCTTAATATCGATAGAAGTTGCCTGGTGGCGCTGGAAGATTACGACATTAATATTTATAAATCGTTACGCAATATACCAAAAGTCGATGCCCTGGAGGTAGAGCAGCTCAATGCCGGCGATATCTGCCGAAAACGAAAGCTGTTGTTCACCCGCCCGGCTTTGGAATTTCTCCTGGCCCCGCCCGTTTCGGAGCAGGCCTGATAAGTTACGTTGAGGAAAATCAAGTGGATAAATATCAGATTGTTATTCGACCGTTGGTAACCGAACAGGGCACGCATCAGGCTCAGACCCTTAATGCGTATCCTTTTCAGGTTCACCCCAAGGCCAACAAAATTGAAATCAAACAGGCAATCGAAAAAATTTATAACGTAAAGGTTAGAGAAGTACGGACCGCCAACCGGAAAGGAAAACCGCGGCGACGTGGTTATGTCAGAAGTACTACTGCCGGTTGGAAAAAGGCCGTCGTGGTTTTGCATGAACAGTATCATATTGATTTGTTCTAAGGAATTGAGAGAATAAAATGGGAATTCGAATATACAAACCGACAACCCCAGGGCGGCGCAATGCCTCGGTGAACGATTATGCCGAGATAACCAAGACAAAACCGGAAAAATCTCTGGTCAAGCGAATCAAAAAATCCGGAGGCCGTAACCACAGTGGTAAAACCACCGTTCGGTTTCGTGGGGGCGGCGCCCGTAAAATATATCGAATCGTCGATTTCAAACGCAATAAAGACGGAATTACTGCCGAAGTCATTGCGATCGAATATGATCCCAATCGCACCTGTCATATCGCGTTAGTGCAATATGAAGACGGCGAAAAACGTTATATCCTGGCCCCTGTCGGTCTCAAAGTCGGTGAAAAAATCGAAAGCGGACCCCGCGTCGAACCGAAGACAGGCAATTGTATGCCCTTGTCCGCTATCCCCTCCGGGATGGAAATTCATAATATTGAAATGAATCCCGGACAGGGCGGCAAAATCGTTCGCTCCGCCGGATCTTCCGCTCGACTGGCCGCTAAAGAAGGCAAATGGGCTCATCTTATTCTTCCTAGTGGGGAAATGAGAATGGTTCCCGCCACTTGCCGAGCTACCATCGGCCAGATCGGCAATACCGATCACCAGCATGTAAAACTGGGCAAAGCCGGACGTAAACGTCATATGGGAAAAAAACCCCATGTACGTGGTAAAGCCATGAATCCTGTCGCTCATCCCCTCGGAGGGGGCGAAGGCCGTTCCAATGGTGGACGCCACCCCTGTTCTCCGACCGGGGTATTGGCAAAGGGTGGTAAAACCAGAAATCGTCGTAAAGGTTCCAACAAATGGATTATTCGGCGACGTAAGAGCAAACATTACGGGCAATTAGTACTGTAAATAATAAAAGGATTGAAATATGGGACGATCTTTAAAAAAGGGTCCTTTTGTTGACGAAAAACTCTTTCAAAAAGTAATGAAACAGCAGGAACAGGGATCACGCGAACCCATCAAAACCTGGGCGCGACGATGTACCATTGTTCCTGAGTTCGTGGGCTATACCTTCATGGTTCACAATGGAAAAATGTTTATCAAAGTTTATATCAGTGAAGATATGGTAGGGCATAAATTGGGTGAGTTTTCACCAACTCGTACTTTCCGCGGTCATAGCGGTGGCAGGAAAGGCAAGTAAGGCCCTCTTGGGAACGGAAACGATTCACAGGCGTAGGATACGGCAAAAATGCTTAGTGGTAATAAATTAAAAAGATGTCGAGTAGTCCGAGGTGTAAACATTGCGGATTTGGCTCAGAAATTGGTTCCCGGTAATCTTGCTCCGGACAGAGCCCGGACCGAAATAAAAAGCTATCAAGCATCCATCGGCAACTGGGAACGAGGTCTCATGCGCCCTCGACCCGCACGCGAGGATATCGAGGCCCTGGCACGGGCCTTGTCGGTCGAACCGATGGATTTGCAGGTCTGGTCGGCTTGCCATAAATACGCCCCCATCGCGCCGCGCAAAGTAAAACTGGTTACCGAAATGATTGCCGGTTTGAATGTCCAGGAGGCCCTGGATGTCCTGAAGTTCGCTAATAAACGCGCTGCCGTTATGGTCGAAAAAGTACTTTCCAGCGCCGTGGCCAATGCCGACGAACAAGAAGCGGATTTGGAAAAACTATATGTCAGTGAAGCACGAGTTGATCAAGGTGGTATTCGACGCGGGACCAGAAGATGGCGCCCTAAAGATAGAGGTCGAGCCGTTCCTTTCACTCGGTTAGCAAGCCATATTCATATATGTCTTGATATGGAATAGAAAATTATATTGCCCGAAATATATTATATGAGGATTTGATATGGGCCAAAAGGTTTCGCCAATTGGATTTCGAACGGGAATAACCCTGGGCTGGAAAAGCCGCTGGTTTGCTCCTAAAGCCGCTTATGGTGATTTCCTCGTTGAAGATCAGAGCATTCGTCGCTTTATCGATGCTCGACTCAATCGACAGCCTCCTTATGCGGCTGTCGCCCGGACGGAAATCGAAAGAACTCGTGATGAAGTACGCGTAAATGTTCATACGGCTCGGCCAGGACTGGTCATTGGACCCAAAGGAGCAGAAATCGACAAACTCCGGGAAGCCCTGGAAAGCCTTATTAACCGAAAAGTCACCGTCAATGTCACCGAAGTGAAGTTTCCCGAACTGGATGCTCAATTGATCGGGGAAGCCATCTCCGAACAGTTAAAAAGAAGGGCTGCTTTTCGTCGGGTGATGAAACAGCATTGTGAAACGGCTATAGCCACCGGTGCTCTTGGTGTCAAAATTATCTGTTCCGGACGGTTGGGCGGTGCCGAATTGGCCCGATCCGAAAGACAGGTAATGGGGAGCATTCCTCTCCAGACACTCCAGGCCAATGTCGATTACGGCTTGGCGGTTTCCTCGACAACCTATGGCGTTATCGGCATTAAAGTGTGGATTTATCGTGGTATGTTCGGGCAGGAACCGGAACCGGTTGCCACGGCCCCGAGGAGACAACCCCGAGCCGGTGGCGGACCGGGAGCCAGAAAATAGCATCGTACGCAGTTAAATTTTATTGAGTAAGGGTTTGAAAAATGGCGTTAATGCCCAAAAGAGTTAAATTTCGTAAATATCAACGCGGTAGAATAAAAGGAAATGCTACCCGGGGAAATTATGTCGCTTTCGGGGAATATGGTATTCAGACTCTGGAACCTTATCGAATAACATCACGCCAGATCGAGGCCGGAAGGGTGGCGGCAACTCACTTTCTCCATAGAGAAGGGAAAGTCTATATCAGAATTTTCCCCCATCGGTCCGTTAGTAGTAAACCCCTGGAAACCAGAATGGGAAAAGGAAAAGGAGAACCCGATTTCTGGGTCGCACATGTAAAACCGGGGACCATCCTGTATGAAATCGGGGGAGTCCCGGAGGACGTGGCTCGACAGGCACTGGTCAGAGTCGCTCACAAAATGCCCGTCAGATGCCGTTTCGTGAAAAGAAGGCATCTAGGCTAAAATTTGGTTATTAAAGTATAAAGAGTAAAATTAATATGAATGCCAGTGAAATCAGAGAAATGAATCCAGATGAGCTTGACGGCGAATTGGAACGACTGGAAATGAAAATGTTCGAAATCCGCACCCAGGCCGTAACTGAAAAACTCGAAGACTCCACTCAACTAACAAAATTAAAACGTGACATTGCTCGCTTGAAAACGGTGATGCGTGAACGCGAGTTGGCACAAAATAAGGATTAAAACCGTATGACGGATACCAAAAGAACAAAACTTGTACTGAGTAAGGGAGTTGTCGCCTCCGTTTCCGGGAATAAAACTGTCAGGGTAAAACTCGATTACTTAACTCGACACCCAAAATATGGAAAATTTCTGCGGCGTAGTACTTGGGCTCATGTCCACGATGAAAATAACCAGGCCAAAGTCGGTGATAACGTCGAAATCGCCAAATGCCGACCGATAAGCAAATCCAAAAATTGGCGATTGATTCGTGTTTTAAACTAAAGGACCCCATAAATAGAACTTGATGAATATACAGGACTGAATCGATGATTCAACAGGAAACCATAATGGACATTGCCGACAATACAGGCGCGAAAACCGCTCTGGTTGTCAAGGTGCTCGGGGGCAGCACGGCCCGTGGACAATATACCCGCCGGACCGCCGCTGTCGGCGATGTGGTAACCGTTACTATAAAAAAATCTCTGCCCAATATGAATTTGGATGATAAAAAAGTACATCGCGCCGTCATTATCAGAACCGCTTATCCGACTCGACGTCTCGATGGTAGTTATGTCCGCTTTGACCGAAATGCCGCCGTCTTAATCGACGAAAAAGGAAATCCTTTGGGAACTCGTATTTTCGGCGCCGTTGCCCGAGAACTCAGAGAAAAAAACTTTATGAAAATTATTTCGTTAGCGTCGGAGGTGGTTTAAATGGCTGCTCATATAAAAAAAGGTGATCTTGTGGAAGTCATTACTGGCGACGATCGTGGCACTCAACATAAGGTTTTACGTGTTGATGTCGTGAACCGGATGGTCGTTGTGGAAGGTGTCAATCGAGTGTATAAACATGTTCGACCCTCCCGACGTAATCCTCAGGGAGGACGCCTGCAGGTGGAAAGACCCATTCATATCAGTAATGTCCTGCCTGTTAATCCCAAAACCAACCGTCCCACCCGGGTCTGTTTTGTTACGGATGAAAATGGAAAAAAAACGCGCGTTGCCTCCGATGGCACCGTATTGGATGTATTGAAAAAAGTTTAATGAAGGCATAAAACTATGACTCGCTTGGAAGCATTGTATAAATCGAAAATTGTTCCTTCTCTGAAAGAACAGTGCCAATGCCAAAATATTATGCAGGTTCCCCGTATGGAAAAAATCGTGGTTTCCATGGGGGTGGGCCGGGCAATAGCCGAAAAAAAACTGCTGGATGGCGCCATGAAAGACCTGGCCGACATCGTAGGACAGAAACCCGTGCTATGCCCCGCAAAAAGAAGTGTATCGAATTTCAAATTACGAGAGGGGATGCCGATTGGTACCAAGGTAACCCTTCGTCGGGATCGAATGTATGAATTCCTCGATCGGCTTATCAGTCTGGCGGTGCCGCGGGTACGCGATTTCCGTGGTTTAAATCCGAAAGGTTTTGACGGCCGAGGAAATTATAGTATGGGACTGACCGAACAAAGTGTTTTTCCCGAAATTGATCCTGATAAAATCGTCGCGGTCCAGGGTATGAATATCGCCATGGTTACTTCGGCTGCCAATAACGACGATGCCCTGAAACTACTGAAAATGTTTGGTATGCCGTTTCGCGATCAGGAGAATAACTAATAATGGCAACGAAAGCAATTAAAGCCAAAGCCCAGAGAGTTCCTAAATTTAAAGTCAGAGGTTATACGCGTTGTCAACTGTGTGGCCGACCCAGAGCGGTTTATCGTAAATTTAAAATTTGTCGTATTTGTTTTCGAACCCTGGCCAACGAAGGAAAAATACCCGGCGTCAGAAAAACCAGCTGGTAAACTCGCTCGTAAACATTATCCGACCTCAGGAGTAAAAATAATATGAGTCATTGTGACCCGATTTCAGATATGCTGACCCGCGTTCGTAACGCCATCAGAGTGGAGCGGAATGAAGTCAATATCAAGGCCACCCGTGTTTGTGAGGGAATTGCACGAGTGTTGCAGGAACAGGGTTATATCATTGGATATGACCGTATCGAAACCGCCAATAAACAGGATATCCTGCGTTTGCAGCTGAAATATGGGCCCCTGGGAGAGAAAGTGATCAATGAAATTAAACGGTGCAGCAAACCTTCGTGCCGACGCTTTTGTCGGGTCAACGAGGTCCCTCGCATCCTGGGTGGCATGGGCATAGCCGTGGTCAGTACCAATAAGGGAGTACTTTCGGACCAGCAGTGCCGCGAAAGGAATCTCGGCGGCGAATTGCTTTGTACCGTATGCTGAACATTATTGATTTTGGTTAACCGTTAACGAATAAACAATAAAAAGATATAAAATTATGAGTCGTATTGGCAAAAAACCAGTGAAAATTCCAGCCGGCGTAAAGGTTGAACTGAATGGTCAGCTGCTTAAAATCAGCGGTTCTTCATCCAGCCTGACCCTCGATGTCCATCAGATTATTAAGGTCGCTTACGACAGTGAAGCTTCCGAAATAAACGTTTCTCGAACGGGTGATGAACGATTTGCCCGTTCCATGCACGGTACCATCCGCGCCCATATCGCCAATATGGTTGAGGGTGTCACGAAAGGGTTCGAGAAAAAATTGCTAATCTACGGTACCGGATATGGCGTAAAAGTTCAGGGTAGTGACCTTAGCCTTTCCGTAGGATATGCTTCTGCGAAAATGGTTAAAATCCCGCAGAGCGTTACCGTGGATATTACCACACCCAATTCCCGTGGTAACGATGTCCCCGCCGAGTTTATATTGCGTTCACCGGACAAATATGCGGTAGGACAGTTTGCTTCCGTTGTCAGGAGGATCCGACCTCCCGAGCCTTATCTGGGTAAAGGAATTCGGTATGCCCATGAAGTTGTGAAACGAAAAGTAGGGAAGGCTTTTGGCACGGGCGCCTAATCGCTTAGATAGAGATAATGCTTCTATCCGTATATAACTGAGATACAATTATGAATAAACAAAAATTTAAATCTGATCGATGGCAGCGTAGAAAAAAAAGAGTACGCAAAAAAATTAGCGGTACGGCAGAACGCCCCCGGCTCACCGTTTTTCGTTCTTTGCGTCATATATATGCTCAGATCATCGATGATGATAGTGGTTCCACTCTTGTCTCCGCCAGTACTCTGGGCAAAAAAATGGGTGACAAAGGTGGCAATATCCAGGCTGCCACCCAGGTCGGTGAGTCCCTGGCGAAAAAATCATTGTCGGTGGGTATTACTCGTGTGCATTTTGACCGAAACGGCTATAAATATCATGGCCGAGTTCGCGCCTTGGCGGATGCGGCTCGAAAAGCTGGATTGGTTATGTAGTGATTGAACTGATTTTTTTCAAATTTTATTGTGGAGTATAAGGTGACACGATTCTCGTCCCCCAAACAGGGTTTTGAGGAAGAAAGCCCTTATCAGGAACAGGTGGTAAAGGTTTATCGCTGTTCCAAAGTTATCAAAGGCGGACGTCGCTTCAGCTTTGCCGCCTTGGTGGTAGTCGGCAATCGCGGCGGTGAGGTAGGCATCGGCTATGGAAAGGCTAATGAAGTCCCTTCCGCGGTGGAAAAGGCCATTAAGTCCGCACGGCGCAATTTGGCTAAGATTAATCTCTTGGGCAGTACCATACCGCACCAGATCTCCGGTCGATTCAGCGCTACCAAGGTAGTGCTCATCCCCGCTAGTGAAGGTACCGGTGTCATCGCCGGGGCTTCTGCCCGGGCGGTGCTTGAGTTGGCTGGCGTCCAGAATGTCTTGACCAAAGTGTATGGCAGTACCAGCCCGAAAAATGTCGTTAAGGCTACTATGAATGCCCTCAATGCCCTCTTTAATCGACATCAGGTGGAAAAATTACGGTGTCTTACCTTAAGTGAATCATAAGGATTGAATTACCATGATGAATCATGATATTACAGCGCGAGTGGGCAGACACAAAACTCGCCGTCGTGTTGGGCGGGGTCGCGGTAGTGGCCTCGGAAAAACCTGTGGCCGAGGTCACAAGGGCCAGGGCTCTCGCGCCGGGTCCGGTTTGCCTATCACCGCCGAAGGCGGACAGATGCCCTTGTTTAGACGATTGGCCAAGCGGGGCTTTAATAATGACAATTTCACCCGCCGCTTTTCGATCGTCAATGTCTCCCAACTGGACCATTTTGCAGAAGGATCTCGGGTTGATGCTCAGTTGCTCAGCGAGGCGGGGATTATCCGTAATGTTAAAAATCCGGTTAAAATCCTGGGTGACGGAGAACTGAACCGGAGCTTGACTGTCGTGGCTCATAAATTTAGCCGAAGCGCTACCCAGAAAATCACCAGTGCCGGCGGAACCGTCGAAGTGTTGCAGAGCAATTAGTATATTACCGATGTAAGCTTACGCAAAATGGGTAAAAATCCTAATGATGGAGCAAGAATCCATGAAAACCTGTTTGGTTCCCGGCCCGGCCGGGTTAGGAATGGAATAAATTAATCGCCCTTTGAGGATGTTATGATTAGCAGTATTTTTAATATATTTAAAATTCCTGAGCTGCGCAATAAAATCATTTTTACCATAGCTATGCTCTGTATCTACCGTGTCGGCTTCCATGTCCCCTTGCCGGGGGTGGATACCGAAACCATGGCCAGTAAAATGAGTTCCGATTCCAGCAGCCCATTGGGACGCATCGCCGATTATCTCCAGGTCTTCACCGGCGGCAGCCTCAGACAGAGCAGCTTGTTTGGCTTGGGGATTATGCCTTACATCTCGGCTTCCATTATCTTCCAATTGCTCGTCACCGTTATTCCGGCCCTGGAAAAACTACATAAGGAAGGGGAGGTGGGCAGAAAAAAAATCCAGGAATATACCCGCTATGCCACCGTGGGGTTATGTGTCATTCAATCTTCTTTTCTCGTCTTGTGGATGAGATCAAGCAGTTTTATCTATCAGGATGTAGTGGAAAGTTATTGGTTGATATTTATGTTTATGAGCGTGGCGGCCATGACGGCCGGCACCATTTTTCTCATGTGGCTGGGTGAGCAAATTGACGAATATGGCATCGGCAATGGCATCAGCCTGATCATCATGGCCGGAATTGTCTCTCGTATGCATGTGGCCGTTACCTGGGTGTATGAAAATACCAATCTCTCTTATGATGCTACTTCCGGACAAATTGGTTTTACCAAAATTGTCTTTTTGATTCTTGCCTTTGTCGCGGTTGTCGCCGGGGCCATCTTTATCACCCAGGGACAGCGACGCATACCCATACAGCAGGCTAAAATGACTCGTGGCCGACGCGTCTATGGCGGACAACGTCAATATCTGCCCTTGAGAGTTAATCACGGCGGGGTTATGCCCATTATCTTTGCCGTGACTCTTATGCAGTTCCCTCCCATTATTTTTGACAAAATTAAAAATGTGTGGCCCAACAACTTCACCGCTTCTATTAGTGATGCGATGTCACCGTCGGCCTTCACCTACAACTTCGTTTATATTGTTTTGATTTATTTCTTTGCCTATTTCTGGACTACCGTGCAGTTTCAGCCCAAAGAAATGGCTACCAATCTTCGTGATTATGGCAGCTTTATCCCCGGCTTGCGCCCCGGTCGAAGAACCGCGGAATATCTGGAAAAAGTTATGACCCGAATCACATACGTCGGCGCCGCCTTTTTGGCTCTTATCGCCGTAGTGCCAACCTTGGTGATGGTCTCGCTTGATATTCCCTTTATGGTCGCGACGTTTCTGGGGGGGACGGGATTGTTGATTGTGGTTTCCGTTTCGCTGGATCTGGTCCAGAAAATCGAGACAAACCTGATTATGCGTAATTATGCCGGTTTTATGGACAGCGGCAGAATTAAAGGAGCATATTAATGATTGTCGTTTTTCTTGGACCTCCCGGAGCCGGAAAAGGTACTCAGTGTAAGTCGGCTGTGGACCGCTATGGCCTCAGACATCTTTCCAGTGGAGACATCCTCCGTCGTGAACGTCAGGAAAAGTCAGATCTGGGCAAAAAGGCCCAAACTTACATGGATGCCGGCCAACTCGTCCCCGACGATCTGATTGTCGCTATGATGATGAAAGAATTCGAGAACCACAGCGATGCCGGTTTTATCCTTGATGGATTTCCCCGTACCATCGGCCAGGCACAGGCCTTGGACCAGGCCTTGAAAAAAAACAATAACAGTATCGATGCCGTCTTGAATCTTCAGGTGGATGATGATAAACTGGAGCAAAGGGTAACCGGACGTCGTAGTTGCCCTGAATGTGGTACTGCTTACCATCTCCTGTATAATCCGCCTCAAAAGCAGAACTTGTGTGACAACAGTTGCGGAGAACTGGACCAGAGGCCTGATGATACCGCCGAGGTGGTGCGTAACAGAATTGATGCCTACCATAAGCAAACGGCACCGTTGGTTGATTATTATCAAAAACAGGGTAATGTCCGTCTTCTTGATGGAAACTTGACTATCGAACAGGTAACTCTGAAACTCTTTGACATAATGGATAGTCTTCTGCCCTGATGATTATATAAATATGGCTGTCGCAATACGAAGCAATCGGGAAATTGAAATGATTCGATCGGCGGGAAAAGTCGTTGGTCGAGTGTTGCGGCAATTGGAAAATGTGGCGGTGCCGGGTATTACCACCGCTGAATTGGCTGAGATTAGCGATCAAATTATCGCCCAGGACCAGGGAATACCTTTATTTAAAGGAGTTCCTAACCCCCAGGCGAAATTCGATTTCCCAGCCAGTATTTGCACCAGTATCAATGAACAAGTGGTGCATGGCATTCCCGGCCCCAGAAAATTGCGGGACGGAGATGTCGTCAGCATCGATTGTGGCGTCAAAAAAAATGGATATTGTGGCGATGCCGCCGTCACCATTGTGATAGGCACAGCCAGTGCCCCTGTGAGAAAACTGGTTCGTGTTACCCGCGAAGTGCTGGATATCGCTATTCGGGAAACCAGGCCCGGACGTTACTGGAGTGAAGTTGCTGCAATAATGCAAACCCATGCCGAGCAGGCTGGCTTCGGTGTGGTAAGAGATTATGTTGGACATGGGATCGGCAGAAAAATGCATGAAGATCCCAAACTGCCCAACTTTGTCAGTAATGAGCTTTTAAAAAATGATTTGCTCTTGCGGAAAGGTATGATTTTGGCAGTTGAGCCTATGGTCAATACCGGTACTCATCAGGTACGCGTGTTGGCCGACGGCTGGACAGTTGTTACCGCCGATGATTTAACCTCGGCTCATTTTGAGCACACCTTGGCGGTGACCGATGGTTGTGCCGAAGTCCTGACTGCCCCGGATTAGAGAACTTTTATTTTTTCTGCTTGTTGTTTAGACCATCGTGAGGACAAAACCGAAAAAGAAGATTGCCGCGAAATATTGAAATAGCTAAAACTGGTTTCTGATGCCGACTGCCGAAAATGCAGCGGGCATAAAGCAATCACGATATGTTAAATTGTTCTAATATCCGCTTCTGTCGGGATGAACCGATAGGAATGGTAATATGTTATTATTAAGGGATTGCGTATGGCCAAACGCGAGGCAATTAGAGTAGATGCGGAAGTGCTGGAAGCATTACCCAACGCCGTCTTTAGAGTGGCGCTGGAAAACGGACATGAAATCCTGGCCCACGTTTCCGGAAAAATGAGGATGCATTTTATACGTATCCTGCCCGGTGACAGCGTCACCGTCGAGTTGAGCCCTTACGATCTCACTCGCGGACGCATTGTTTTAAGAAAATAAAACAAACCCCAATAGGTGACAATATGAAAGTGCGAAGTTCAGTAAAAAGAATTTGTGAAAATTGTAAGGTTATTAAACGAAAGGGCGTGGTTCGCGTGATTTGTTCCGCCAATCCACGCCATAAACAGCGACAAGGTAAATAACGAGGAGCTGCTATGCCGCGTATTGCAGGTGTTGATGTACCCAATGATAAACCCGTGTGGATCGCCTTGACCTATATTCACGGGATCGGTCCTTATCTGTCCAAACAGATACTCAAGGAATGTCAGATATCCGAAACCCTTCGGGCCAAAGAACTCACCGATGATGAACTCAGCCGCATTGCCGGTGTGATCGACCGCAACTATGTCGTCGAAGGACAACTACGCCGACAGACCGGACAGAACATTACCCGCTTAAGGGATATTGCCTGTTACCGGGGACTACGGCACCGCAGAGGTTTACCGGTGCGGGGACAGGGAACCCAGAGTAATGCTCGAACAAGAAAAGGTCCTCGCAAGACCGTCGCCGGCAAGAAGGGTGTCAAGGAAATGCGTTAATCCTTTATGAATCTTTATTAAATAGGTTGTTCGCTCAACAGAAACTTAGGGCATGAAAATGCCTGATACAGGAAGGTAGAATGGCAAAGAAATCGAGTGCAAAAAAAAGAGTACGCCGCCATGTGGGCCGCGGAATCGTCCATATAAAAGCGTCGTTCAATAATACACTCATTACCATTAGCGACATTAACGGGGACACCCTGTGCCGCGACTCCGCCGGTACGGTCGGCTTTAAGGGCTCACGTAAAAGTACTCCCTTTGCCGCCCAGAGGGCGGCGGAAAAATGTGCCAATGTGGCCAAAAAGTACGGCGTCAATGAGGTCGAAGTAAAAGTTAAAGGCGCCGGCTCCGGTAGAGAATCGGCGATCACCTCCCTCCAGGCCGCCGGATTGAGAATATCCTCAATCGAGGATATTACCCCTATACCTCATAATGGTTGCCGACCCAAAAAGAAAAGACGTGTTTAAGTTTTCCATTTATAAAAATTTGGCCCTTGTTTCTATTGCACAAGAGCCGACAAAATAGGAGTCTTATTAAAAATATGGCTAGAGTTCTTGAACCAGCTTGTCGTCAGTGCCGACGCGAAGGTATGAAGTTGTTTCTCAAAGGGGCTCGGTGTGAGTCGGCTAAATGTGCCGTCGAGAAAAAAGAGAGAAACAAACCACCGGGTATGCACGCCTGGCGCCGCGGACGCCATAGCGAATATGGCATCCGCCTTCGGGAAAAGCAAAAAGTCAAACGTTATTATGGCGTCCTGGAGAAACAGTTTCGATTGTATTTTCATAAAGCCGAGCGGATGCGGGCCAATACCGGTGAAGCCCTCTTGGGTTTGCTGGAAAGACGTTTGGATAATGTCGTCCTTAAAGTCCACTTTGCCCCTTCACGTAAAGAAGCCCGACAGTTGATTGCTCATGGACATATTCATGTAAACGGTAGAAAAGTCGATGTCTCTAGTTGCCTGGTCAAACCCGGCGATAAAATCACCCTGAAAGCGGCCGATAAAACCAAAAAATTGGTCAAGGCTTTTCTCGACGATAGTGCCGATGCTTCGGTCCCTGCCTGGCTGCAGCTGGACGACTCGGTCCCTCAGGCCGTTGTACTTTCCATGCCTACTCGTGAAGATGTTCAGATCCCTGTTGAAGAAAACCTTATTGTTGAGTTCTCTTCCAGGTAGTTGTTGTTAACCCATTATTTAATTGGGTATGTTGTAATCTTATCATGTGGCTGATGACAGCTGGCTGCCGAAAATGATAGTCACAAAGCTGCGGCGGCAGTGGAGGTCAAATAAAAAATGCGAATTAGATGGCGCGGATTGGAATTACCTACTAAGGTCGAATTGGATGATGATGTCTCCACGGATACCTATGGAATGGTTTATATCGAACCGTTTGAACGTGGCTTCGGCACGACGGTGGGCAATAGCTTACGCAGAATATTGCTTTCTTCTTTGGAGGGAAGCGCCGTTACTACGATTAAATTGAATGGCGTCGATCATGAATTCAGCTCCATGCCGGGGGTCATGGAGGATTTATCCGATATTATCCTGAACATCAAATCTCTGATCATTAGGATGGATGATCAGGGCTCTCGGACCATGCACCTTCGTGCCCGAAAGGTCGGACCGGTTACGGCCGGGGATATTGAAACCGATTCTTCCGTAACTATCATCAATAAAGACCTCGTTATCGCCAACCTCACCGATGAAATTGATTTTTCCATGGAATTAAACGTGGAAAAAGGACGCGGTTATGTCCCTGCCGGGGAGGGTGACGAAATGGTCACTTATGAACATGGCGTCATTCCCGTTGATGCCATTTTCTCACCCGTTACCCGCGTCCGGTACAATACGGAAGAAACTCGGGTTGGCCAAAAAATAAATTATGACCGCTTGATTATGGAAATTTGG
>Ga0180435_10002659_pt1 | contig 18158 bp, 14 predicted proteins | sample SS_ome_3_FD_132467 | JGI IMG/M metagenome (GOLD analysis project Ga0180435, IMG submission 132467) | Hypersaline lake sediment archaeal communities from the Salton Sea, California, USA - SS_3_S_1 metaG | ecosystem: Environmental > Aquatic > Non-marine Saline and Alkaline > Hypersaline >...
AGGTTGGGAAATTCAAAGGCCACACCTATATCTTCATAGAAGGAGCGATCCATTTTTTGAAGTTCTGTTCCATTCACTGTTACGGATCCTTCATATCCTTTCAGAAGTCCGTTCAGGACTTTCTGCGTAGTACTCTTCCCTGCACCCGAAGGTCCCAGAAAACCAAAGATTTCGCCGGATTGAATGTCAAAACTAAGATCTTTCAATACCTGTTGGGAAGATCCCGGATAGGTATAGCTCAGGTTATTAACCTGTATCATTGCAGTCTAGTGCTGATGAAAGGCATCAGAAACAAAGGAAAGTACCTCAGGAAGAGATTCCCTCCAGTAGGTCCATGTATGAGCGCCGTCACGGATTCTGAATTCATGGGGAATTTCCTTTTTCTTCATAGCGATGTGAACCAGGGAATTTCCTTCGTACAGAAAATCATCGTCGCCGCAATCGATGAACCAGCGTACCGATTTCAGTTTGGCTTCCGGCATGGTATTAATAAGCTCCAGGGCACTGTGCCGCTTATACCATTTTTCCATTTCCTCGTCGCTGCCTTTCATATTCCTGCGTTCCATCTGACTCTTCATATCTTCCAGACTGAGCGGGCCGCAGTATGCACTCAATGGGCAGGCAGAAGAAAAAAGCTCAGGATGGTGAAGGGCATACATAAAAGTTCCTCCTCCACCCATGGAGAGTCCGGAGATAGCCCTGTAGCGTTTTTCCTTTTTGATCCTGTAAGTGTCCTCGATGTAAGGAAGGAACTCAACGAAAAAGAAGTCCTCGTATCTCCAGTCGTCTTTCAGATCGTTGAAATAGCCCCTTTGTTTGGTATTGGCATCGGGCATTACAATGATCATGGGCGTGGCCTTACCTTCTTTGATGGCCTTATCAGCGATGTGCAGGACCTCTCCAAACTGTACCCATCCGGTCTGGTCATCACCCGCTCCATGCAGGAGGTAAAGTACAGGATAACTTCGTTCAGATGTTTCGTAATCCGGTGGAAGGTAGATAGCGTAGTTACGCTCCATACCAAGGATGTTGCTGTTCATACTCAGCTGGTCGTATACTTTACCTGTCTGGGCTGAAACCATCAGAGCCAGGGCCAGAAGGGACAGAATCGTTAATGTTTTTTTCATGATCTGGTTTTTGTCAGTTTTAGTGTGCCTGCCATAAAGGTATAATCTAAAATCATTAATTTGGGCTTATAGGTATGGCTTTTTTCACTTATGAACGGAATTCCATTCAAACCCGGGTATCTGGGCCTGCATCGCCAGGGCCTGCTTCGCAAGCGGGCTGAGCATTTGTGGGATCGCCTGCAAAGCTGTGATCTGTGTCCCAGGGACTGCAGGGTAAACCGTCTGGAAGGGGAAAAGGGATTTTGCAAAGCCGGTTCCCGTTTGAAGGTAGCTTCCTGCCAGGCCCACTTTGGTGAAGAGCGTCCTTTGGTGGGAGTGGGAGGTTCCGGCACCATATTTCTTTCGCATTGTAACCTGGGCTGTGTATTTTGTCAGAACTGGGACCTCAGTCACAGGGGCTCAGGAGCCGATTGTGATCCCGAAGACCTGGCCGGAATGATGCTGGGCCTTCAGGAGGAGGGCTGCCAGAACATCAATGTGGTGAGCCCCACGCACTTTTCTCCCCATGTGCTGCTGGGACTTGATCTGGCAGCATCCAGGGGACTTAGATTGCCCCTGGTATACAATACCTGCGGTTGGGAACGGATGGATGTGCTCAAAGTGTTGGACGGAGTGGTGGATATTTACCTGGCCGATTATAAATACACAGATCCCAATATGGCAGAAAAGTATTCGGCAGAAGCCAGAGATTATACATTGATCACCCAAAATGCCCTGGTGGAAATGAACCGCCAGGTGGGAGTGGCACGGCCGGAGAGGAACGGAGTTGTATACCGTGGACTCATGATCAGGCATCTGGTAATGCCTGGTAATGCCAGCGGATCTCTGGAAGCCATGAGGTGGATTTCCCGGTCTTTACCCTCCGACAGCTATGTAAATATTATGCTTCAGTACCGGCCGGCCTATCGTGCCCACCTGTACCATGAAATCGACCGGCCAGTAAGCATGGAAGAATATACCCGGGTGGTTGACGAGGCACGAGCCTGCGGCCTGACCCGGCTCGACGTGGATATCTGAACTAAGCCGTCTATTTCCAGTCGTAAGGTGTAACCTGATACACGTAATAATTGAGCCAGTTGGAAAAGAGCAGACTGGCATTGGCCCGCCATCGGATTACCGGATCTTTGGCCGGATCGTCGTCGGGAAAATAATTCTCAGGAACGGCCGTATCAAGGCCTTTGGCCATATCACGTTCAAATTCACTTTTCAGGGTAAGCGGATTGTATTCCAGGTGACCTGAAATGAAAACCTGGCTGTTGTCTTTGGACAGAACAATGTTGGATCCCACCTGGGGCGACCAGGCAAGGGCTATTAAATCGGGATGAGCTTTTATGTCCTCCAGCCGGTTTTCGGTATAGCGGGAATGGGGTGCGGGAAAGACATCATCGAATCCTCTTACCAGGTGATGTTTTCTATCGCTGATCACGTGATCAAACACTCCAAAAGCCTTGGAGGGCAGGGGGTACTTTTTAATCCCGTAATGGTAATAGAGTCCGGCCTGCGCTCCCCAGCAAATATGCATGGTGTTGCTCACGTGGGTCTTGCTCCATTCCAGAATATTGCAAAGGCTTTCCCAGTAATCCACCTCTTCGAATTCCAGATGTTCCACCGGTGCCCCGGTGATAATCAGGCCATCGTATTTATGCTCCTTAATTTCATCAAAGGTCTTATAAAATACCTCCATATGTTCGCGTGGAGTATTTTTCGACTCATGCTCATCCATGTAAAGCAGGTCAAGTTCCACCTGCAGTGGTGTATTGGCCAGGGACCTGAGCAGGTCCGTTTCAGTCACCATTTTCACAGGCATGAGATTCAGCAATGCCACACGCAGGGGACGTATGTCCTGGTGAATGGCACGGCTCTCCTCCATGATGAAGATATTCTCTTTTTTCAGCTCTTGAATAGCTGGAAGACGGGTAGGTACATTGATAGGCATGATTCGCTATTTCAATTTGAAATTCAAAAGTACGTATTTTGCGTTAATCAGTAAGATTATCTGCTTTTGAATACCAGAACGAAAATACTTCCCTTCCCGGGAGAGGAATTTACCCTGATATATCCCTTATGCAGTTGCATGACATGCTGGGAGAAACTCAGTCCCACTCCAGTACCGCTTTCCTTGGTGGAAAAGAAGGGCATAAAAATACTTTCCATTTGATCGCCGGGGATGCCGGTTCCGGTGTCCTCTACAGAAATTTCCACTCCAGAGCGAGTGGAATGGGCCATTAGCTTAATGTTTCGGATTTCTTTTGAATGCACGGCCTCCATGGCATTTTTTACCAGATTGATCAGCACCTGTTCAAGCATCCGTGCATCCATCATCAGCTCCAATCCGGGATCGGAGCATTGAACTTCCAAACGGATTTCCTGCAGGTCGGCCTGCTTTTGGAAGAGCTCACCGATCCGTTGGAGCAGTGGCTGCACAGGACTTTGACGTGCATTAAATTCGGGGGTTCTGTACAGGTTTGTATAGGCATCCAGGAATACCGAAAGACCACTGGCTCTACGGTGGATGGTTTCCAATCCGGTTCTGATTTCTTCCACCTCCTCCTTTTTCAGCTGCTCCAAACCCACCAATTTCCCTTTGGGCTGTATGCGTTCAGAAAGGTTTCCGGCAATGAGTTTAATGGGACTGATGGAGTTAAGGATCTCGTGGCGGAGGACACGCAACAATTTTTGCCAGGCCTCCAGTTCGTTCTGATCCATTTCCCTGCTGATGTCACGGACCGAGACCAGTGTGATTTCTTCTCCTTTTAATACAAATCCCGAAGAAAGAAAGATCAAATGGTGGGATTGGGAATTCAGCTCCCATTTTTTCAAAATCTCCTTGCCAGCGGAGAAATTCCGGAAGAAGGCAGGCAGATCTTCAGAGACAGAAGCCAGGTCCTTGAGATGTTCCGCCTGATTCAGAGCAAAGAGGTCCAGAAATGCCTGGTTGACCATCCTGATGGATCCGCCACTGTTAAATGCGATCAATCCGAATTGTACGTGGTTTACGGTTTCCTCAAAAAACCTCTGTTCGGCCTCCCTGTCAAGCCTCACCAGCCTGAAATCCTTGATCAAAGCATTAAAATCTTTATGGATGGCACTGAAATAAGGATCCCTGCCTACTCTGGAAAATTGCATGGTGGGATCGTCGTTGCTCATGGCAGAGATCAGTTTTAACAGGTCACGTCTGATTCGGGTCAGGTACCAGATCAGGGCAAGGGTTTCCAGGAGAAGGGCCAGCACCAGCAAGGATATGGTCACCGGGTAATCAGGCTTCTGCAGGTAGATGCCCAGAAGAATGGAGGTTCCAACGATGGTGGCCACAAAGGCCAGGATGGACCATATGAAGCGGCTAAAGACCATATTTCTTCATTTTCTGGTACAGGGTGGAGCGGTTGATGCCCAAGGCTTTGGATGCGGCGCTCACGTTGCCCTGTTCTTCCCTGAGTGCCTGGGCAATTACCACTTTCTCATGTTCTTCCAGGTTCAGGCTGGACGGAGTACCCTGTGGCAAGGGATGACCCGAACCATTGGACAGGGATATATGCGAGATCAGGTCTTTTTCGGACAGGATGACTGCTTTCTCCATGGAATGTTCCAGTTCCCTGATATTGCCAGGCCAGGGATGCTGTTGCAACTGGACAATGGCCGAATCGGATAGTTTCATTCCGCCTTTCCTGTATTGTTCACTGAAGCGTTTCAGGAAGAAAGCTGCCAATACGGGAATATCCTCTTTGCGGGATCTGAGGGGCGGGATTTCTATCTCAATGGCATTGATCCGGTAGTAGAGATCTTCACGGAATGTTTTTTCTGCAATCATTTCCCGGAGGGGCATGTTGGTGGCAGAGATAACCCTCACGTCCACATTTTTGGGAATGGAGGAGCCCACAGGATATATTTCATTGTTTTGCAGGGCAGATAAAAGTTTGCTCTGCAGAGAAAGGGGAAGATTTCCCAGTTCGTCCAGGAAAAGTGTCCCACCCGAAGCGATCACAAAACGGCCATCCCTTTCCTCTTTAGCGTCGGTAAAGGCTCCCCGGGTGTGGCCGAACAATTCGCTTTCAAACAGACTTTCCGGCAAGGCCCCCAGATCCGTCTTCATAAATATTTCATTCCTGCGTTCAGAAAGGCGATGAATCTCTCTGGCCACCACTTCCTTACCCGTTCCATTTTCACCCAGAATGAGCACCGAGGCATCGGTAAGCGCAATCTTAGCCACCAGTTCATCCACTTTCTTCATGGCGGAGGACTGGCAGTGGCAAATGTTCCGATCCTTTTCCAGTTCCTGTGTAAGATGGGCCTGCTTCTTTTTCAGCAAATTTACCTCCATGCGGCTTTTTCTCAGGGCATAGGCGCCGGTGAGAGTGGATAGTATTTTCTGTTCGTCCCAGGACTTCATGATAAAATCAATGGCCCCTTCTTTCAGTGAGCGGATTGCCAGTTCCACATCGCCATAGGCGGTGATAAACACTACGGAAGCATCGGGGTCTTTCTCCCGGATCTTATTCATCCAGAATATCCCTTCGTTACCGGTCACCTGACCGGCTTTGAAATTCATATCCAGCAGAATGAGATCGTAAGCCTGCTTATCCAGCGTAGAAAGTATCAGGTTGGGATTACGCAGGGTATCTATGCGTTCAAAGTTCCTGGCCAGGATCAGCTTGAGAGCAATGAGCAGGTCGTGATTGTCATCAACGATCAGTATGCATCCTTCTTTTTTGGGCATGGTATTACCGGGTATGAGCATGTAAATTTAGGGGATTGTTGGATTCATCCACACAGGGTGTTGGAAAATCCGACACTGTTACCTGGATGTAAAAACATAAGCATCAATATATCAGGCACATACATAAAATGGCATGAAATTGACATATAGTTGAGTAAATTAGATCCAATGATTAAAAATTACCTGCTCATCGCACTCCGGAACCTTTGGAGAAGCAAAATAATGTCCCTCATCAACCTCCTGGGTATGGCCATCGGCTTCGGGGTATTCCTGACCCTGCTGACCTGGATCCGCTTCGATTCCCGCTTTGATAAGTTTCACGAGGACATAGAGAAGATGCATGTTCTGAACATAAGGCTCACCATGAATGGTGCGGATTATGAGTCTCAGAGAACGGGTGGGATATTTGCCAGGGTATTAAAAGAATTGTTCCCCCAGGTGGAAAGCTCCTGCCGGGTGAGCCAGCCCAGGGAATTTGAACTGGGAGTCCCTTTGGAAGATGCAGAGTCGGATGTGACCATGAAATACTACGATGAAAGCCAGGTGGTTATGGTGGACAGTAACTTCTTCGATTATTTCAGTTTTTCCCTGCTTCAGGGGGATCCTGAGCAGGTATTCAGCGCCAGGGATCAGATTGTCATTACCGAGAGTCTGGCCCGCAGGCTGTTCGGCGAAGAAGAGGCCCTGAACCGGCAAATCCGCATTGGCGAGGGCGGGTATTTTACCGTGGTAGCCATAGCGGCCGATCCACCTGTGGCATCCACTCACAAATTTAATGCTTTGTTGGGTTTTCATGTTCTGGAGGAGATGGGCTACCCTCTGGAAGGTTATGGAGGAACCATGTACTTCAATCATTTTAAACTGGCTGAAGGCACCGATTTGATCGCTATGAATGAGGCAATCAATGAGCACGTAAGTGAAAACTTCGAGGAAGAATTTTCATCGTGGTGGTACATGGACCGTTTTGACCGGCTGCACCTGCACGGGGAAAACAAGGGTATAATCGGTTACATGTTGAACCTGGTCATGGCGGTGGTGATCATGCTCATTGCCAGTATCAATTTCATCAATCTTACCACCGCAGGTTCTTCGCTGAGAATCAAGGAAATAGCCATCAGGAAAAGCGCTGGGGCAAGCAGGAGGCAATTGATCATTCAGTTCCTGAGTGAATCCTATATCCTGCTGCTCCTGGCCTTTTACATTGGCTTTTTCTTTTCTGAACAGCTCACATCCAATTTCTTCCGCTGGTTTGAAGTATATACGGAAAAGGTTCCCAGGGGCCTGGAATACTGGTTATTGATCCTGGGGATCTACCTCTTGACTGGTTTGCTGGCCGGACTCTATCCTTCCATAAAGATCTCGGAATTTAAGCCACTGGCCTTTTTCACAGGCAAAGGAATGCAGAACCTGCGTTCGGGAAGAAGGTCCAGGCGGGTTTTGATCGTTCTCCAGTTTGCCTTCTCCATTTTCTTCATCACCTTTTCCCTGTTTGTAATCCGGCAGTTTACCCATATGAGAGAAGCGGATCTGGGTTTTAACCGGGAAGATGTGCTTTATATCAGGACCAAGGGCAGGATCTGGGATCAATACCAGGTGATCAAGCAGGAACTGGAACAGTTGTCCTTTGTAAATAGTGTTACTTCGGCCTCGGATATTCCGGTACAGGTGGATTTTGGAGAAATTGACTGGGGCGAGCTGGACGGTGAGCGCAACAAATTTGCCCGTGTGATCCGTACCAATGCAGATTTCCTTTCCACCTTTGACATACACCTGCAGCAGGGGGAGTATTTTACTACCGAACGGGATACCCTGAACTATGACTACGTGGTGGTAAACCGCTCACTGGTGGACTACCTGGGCTGGGAAGACCCGGTGGGACGCGAGATGTATATATGGGGACATGAGCGTTATATTCTGGGTGTTGTGGATGATATTAAATTCTTTCCGGTCAACCTGGGGGCTTTTGATAACGAATGCCTGATCTATGTCTATGAACCTGTGCAAAACTACCTTTTTGTGAGGGTAAGTCCCGGCTCAAGCAACAGGCAATTATCTGCCATCGAAAAGGTGTTTCATACACATAATCCTGGCTATGAGCTGGAGTACGATTATATAAGCAATTACAATTACGGCATACTGGAGAATGCAGACGGGGTAGGTGTAGTATTTAAGGTTTTCTCGGGCATAGCCATTTTTATTGCAGTTATGGGACTCATCGGACTTTCCCTCTTCAACAATAACCGGCGCACCAAGGAGGTCGGTATCCGCAAAGCCATGGGGGCACACACGGGATCCATACTGAGCCTGCTTCTGTCAGAGTTTTTAAAACTGGTTATTCTCTCCAACCTGGTGGCTCTTCCTCTGGCTTACCTGGGGCTCTGGAAATTGTTTCAGTTTTTCAGCTATTCCACCGGCCTGAAGATCCCGATATTTCTGATTGTATTCATTTTATCCGTATTGTTCTCCCTGGTCACGGTCACATACCATGCCTGGAAAACCGCCAGGGCCAATCCCATTGACAGTCTTCGGTACGAATAAATCCTTCGCAGCCTCCGGAATCCATTGAGGGGATCCGGAGGCTAAGCTTATGCGTGGTATTTAAAAGAGAGTTTGATCTTGGTACGGAAGAATTCAATCTTTCCATCTTTCATGTGAATGTCCTGGGCCAGGACTTCAGCGATCCGCAGGTCCCTGAGTGATTTGGAAGCCTTTTCAATCGCATTTTTGGCTGCATCTTCCCAGGATACGGTGCTGGAGCCGACCAGCTCAATGATTTTGTAAACGCTGTCAGACATGATGCTAAGTTTTGGTTTAGTGTAAGTTACGATTTCTAGAAGCGGAAGTCAATGAATTGCCTTCCAGCTTCAAAATATTATCCCTATATTGCCAATAATAACACCTTTATTTAAAATAGTAACACGATGTCGGTGGTTCGCTTTGGGGTATCCTTTGAAAAGGAAGTGCTGGATGCACTGGACGAATACGTGCAGGAAAACCAGTATTCCAACCGGTCCCAGGCTTTGCGTCAGCTGGTGAATCGTCATATCGTGGAAAAAAAGTGGCAATGCAATAACAGGGTTGCCGGAGCGGTGACCCTGGTCTATGATCATCACAGGCGCGACATTGCCAATCACCTGGGTGAAATCCAGCTGCAATACACCGAAGAAATCCTTTCGGTACAGCGTTTTGCACTAAACGATCAGTACAGTATGGAAGTGATTGCCCTGAATGGCATATCGGCCCGGCTGACCGAACTGGCAGAAAAGCTGATATCTGAAAAGGGAATTCAGCACGGCAAATTAACCATGAGCAGGTTTGATTAAGTGGTTAGGAGATAGCGGATAGGAGTTAGTAGATGACATGATAAGATATGAGAACAGAGACTAAGGTAAAACTTGAGAAACTGGAAAGGTGGTTCAAAGAGCAATCGGGGTCCATTGTGGCCTTTTCCGGAGGAATTGATTCTTCGCTACTGCTATTTCTGGCCAGGAAGTGGCAGGGCAGGGAAGCCGCCATTGGTGTAATATCAGATTCGGAAAGCCTGAAGCGAAAAGACCTGAAGCTTGCTCACGATTTCAGCAAGCTTTTCGATATCCACCTTGAGGTGATTGAAACCCGGGAGCTGGAAGATGAACGATATAATCAAAATCCCCTGGATCGCTGCTATTTCTGCAAGGATCATCTGTATACTGATCTGCAAAAAATCAGTGATAAATATCCTGGTTTTCCGGTTCTGAACGGTACCAATGTGGATGATCACGGGGATTACCGGCCCGGCATGAAAGCTGCCACAGAATACCAGGTGCTTTCCCCTTTGGCCGATTGCGGAATCACCAAGGAAGAGATTAGGGAGATAAGCCGATACTTTGAACTACCCAACTGGAATAAACCCGCCAGTCCCTGCCTTTCTTCCAGGATTCCTTACACCCATTCCATCACCAGGAAGAAACTGGTGGAGATTGAACAGGCTGAAGATTTATTGAACAGTTTCGGTTTTGAGGATGTGAGGGTTCGTCACTACGGCGACCATGGGAAGGTGGAGGTTCGTAAAGAGGATCTGCCCAAGCTGATGGACATCAGGGAATCGGTGGTAGACAAGATCCGGGATATTGGTTTTCCTGAGGTGGTGATCGATGAAGAAGGTCTGGTGAGTGGAAAAATGAACCGGGTATTAAAAACAGTTAAAAAATAAAAACTAAGAGGTGAAGAGGATATTGTACTACGACTGTTTTGCCGGGATCAGCGGCGATATGAACCTGGGCGCCCTGGTGGACCTGGGGGTGGATGCAGACCACCTGGAGAAGGAACTGGCAAAATTGAATATTGAAGGATTCAGGCTGGAGGTGAAGCCCGATATGCGGAAAGGCATCAGCGGGACCAAAGTCACCGTCGTGGTGGAGAATCAGGAGAATGAAAAGCACAGGCATTTAAGACATATTGAAGAGCTCATCAATAAAAGTTCACTTTCTGAGGCTATCAAGGAGAAATCCCTGGCAATTTTTGATTTGATTGCTGTAGCCGAAGCCAAGGTGCATAACATTTCTAAGGAAAAGGTGCATTTCCACGAAGTGGGGGCGCTGGATTCCATTGCGGATATAGTGGGGGCAGCCATCTGCCAGGAGTACCTGAAGGTGGACGAGATCCATGCTTCCCCGGTTCAGGTAGGAGGCGGATTTGTCCAGTGTGCCCATGGCAAAATGCCGGTACCGGCCCCTGCTACGGCTGAAATACTGCAGGCCATACCCATGAAATCGGGACTGGTGGAATATGAGGCTACAACTCCCACAGGTGCTGCCATACTGGCCGCCACGGTGGATTGTTTCAGCGAAAAGATGGCTTTGACCATCGACAGGACCGGCTATGGCATTGGTCAACGCGACGGCGACATTCCCAATGTTCTGCGTGTTTACCTGGCTGAGACGCATACCGAGCAGGTTGATGACGTGATGGAAGGGGAGGCCGTCCTTTTGGAGTGTAATCTGGACGACATGAATCCGGAATATTACAGCCATGTGATGGAGCTGCTGTTTGAAGCGGGTGCGGCAGATGTCTATGTTAGTCCGGTGGTGATGAAGAAATCCAGGCCGGGTCACATCCTGAGTGTATTGTGTTTTCACGATACGGCCGGGAAAATGAAGGAGATCCTCTTCCGGGAAACTTCCAGCATTGGTTTGCGGGAGCAGACAGTGAAAAGAAGCATGCTGAGGCGGGAGATTGTAGTTGTAAATACAAAGTATGGAGAAATTCATGTGAAACGCAGCTATTTCAAAGGCAGGGTGGTGAATGAGAAACCTGAATTTGAACAGTGCCGGAGCATTGCCTTAGAACATGGGCTTACACTGGAAGATATTGTAAAAGAAGTAAGAAAGAACATAGATGGATAAAACAGAGATTAATAAACTCCTGGACTTATTTAGTCAGGGTGATCTGAACCGGGATGAGACGGCTGATAAACTGTCGGCCCTGGGCCTGGAGGAACTTGGCTTTGCCACCATAGATACGGATCGGTACCGACGTACAGGCATACCGGAAGTAATTTACTCAGAAGGAAAAACTCCCAGACAGGTGGCAGAAATTGCGGGACGTATGCACGAAAAGGGTATTCCCATTCTGGCCACCAGGGCTTCAAGGGATATGTATGACGAGGTGGAAAAACGAATTCCGGAGTGCACCTACCATGAGATGGCCAGGGCCATTGTGTATAAGGAAGAAAGTACTCCCGCGACGGACGATTATATAGCGGTGGTTTCTGCGGGAACCTCCGATATGCCTGTTTCGGAAGAAGCAGCTTTAACTGCAGAGTTTCTGGGCACCCGGGTGGAAAGGATTTATGATGTGGGAGTAGCGGGAATCCACCGCCTCTTTCATCGCGTGGAGCTGATCAGGTCTGCCTCTGTGGTTATTGTGGTGGCAGGAATGGAAGGTGCCCTGGCCAGTGTTATAGGAGGCCTGGTGGACAAGCCGGTGATCGGGGTTCCCTGCAGTGCCGGTTACGGTGCAAACTTCGGAGGGGTATCGGCCCTGCTTTCCATGTTGAATTCCTGCGCCAACGGAGTAAGCGTGGTAAATATTGATAATGGATTCGGGGCTGCCTGTCAGGCCCATCTGATTGTAGCAAGCTCAAAATCAAAATAATATGAATGAAATGTCAGTTCTTGTACTGTCGGCGGCTTCCCTTGGGATCATCCACACCCTGCTGGGCCCCGATCACTATCTCCCCTTTATTGTGCTCAGTCAGGCTCGTAAATGGACGCGCACGCGAACGCTCTGGATCACCTTTATTTCGGGAGTAGGACATGTGGCGGGTTCCGTGATCCTGGGCCTTATTGGAATCGCCATGGGAATCAGCCTCGGCAAACTGGAGGCCATAGAATCGAGCCGGGGAAGTATTGTGGCCTGGTTGCTGATAGGTTTTGGTTTACTTTATACAGCCTACGGGATCTATAAGTATTATAAGCGAGGTGCTCACTTTCACCTGCCGGCATTCCTTAGGCCCAAGTCGATCCGGCACAGTGATTTACACCTTACCAACGGGGATCTTCGCAAGGAGGATGATGCAGGAAGGCTTACTCCCTGGATCCTCTTTTTGATCTTTGTATTCGGACCCTGTGAGGTGCTTATCCCCATGCTGGTGTATCCGGCAGCTGAACACAGTGGCATGGGCATATTCCTGGTGGCACTGGTTTTTGGTATTGCAACTGTGGGTACCATGTTGCTGGTGGTTTTGCTGGGCTATCAAGGCTTTTCCATGGTCCGCTTCAAAGGAAGGGAACACCAGCTTCACCTCTTTGCAGGCCTGGTCATTCTGGCAGCAGGTGCAGGTATGCAATTCCTGGGCCTCTAAGGGGAATATTCTTCTTGGATCAGGACATTTTTTCCTTTCTTTGTGTTTCGCCCCGACAGCATGAAACACTCATATACACCCACTTTTCTATATAGCTTCCTGCTTACCTTTCTGCTTTTTATGCAGCCTGTGGATGCTCAGGTGGATTTTCCCATGTACTCATCGTTCACGTACCTGAAAGGGGCTGATGCGGGTTCCCTTAATTCCCAATGGTATAGTGCTGCCTTTGATGATTCCCAGTGGGATCAGGGACAGGCACCTTTCTGGTATGGGGATGGCACAGGAGGAACCATGCTGGGTGATATGCAGAACTCTTACACCACACTTTACCTGCGAAGCACCTTTACTGCCTCGGGCGTGGATCAGCTGGATAAGCTCCAGTTAATGTGCAATTACGACGATGGTTTTGTGGTGTGGATAAACGGATCCCGGGTATTGTCTGTCAATGCTCCTCAGGTACTTTCACATGATGCTACTGCTTCCGATCTTCATGAATCGGGACTGGCGGAGGCCTTTGAGCTGGATCCGGATGCCTATGAGCTGCTGGATGGAGAAAACATTCTGGCCGTACAGGCCTTTAATTACAGCATGGAGAGCAGTGATTTTCACCTGGACCTGAGTATGGACGCCGGACTCATCGAACCTGTGCTGGTCGATTCGGCGGGACTCACCTTCAGCATGCCTGCCGGATTTTACGAGGAAGCCTTTGAACTTCAAATATTTCCTTCCGATCCCACCTGGAAGGTAGTATATACGCTGGATGGAAGTAACCCGCAGGACTCGGAAACAGCGATGGTATCCGAGGGTGGAGCCAGTGTGCAGATAAATCCTTCCAGCAGCGAAAACCGACCGCTTTCTCCTGCAGTGGTGCTTCGGGCTTCAGCTGCTGTCGATGGTCTGAAGCCCGCCGTCGCGGAATCCCGGACCTATATCTTTCTGGATAAGGTGCTGAAACAAAACCATCCGGGAGGGGAATGGCCCAGGGAAAATATCAATGGTCAGCTCATTGATCTGAACATGGATCCTGAAATAGTAAATTCGGCTGCCTACGGGGGGCAACTGAAAACGGCTCTGACCGATATACCCACCCTATCTGTGGTCACCGATCTGGACCATCTGTTTCACTGGCAAACGGGTATCTATGTAAACGCAGAAGGACATGGTCATGCCTGGGAAAGAGAATGTTCGGTGGAGCTCATCCATCCCGATGGCTCAGAAGGATTTTCTGTGAATGCCGGATTGAGAATAAGAGGTGGCTGGAGCAGGCATCCGGACTTTCCCAAACATGCTTTCCGACTATTTTTCCGTTCCGAATATGGAAATCCCAAGCTGTATTATCCCCTCTTCGGTGAAGAAGGGATTGATCGCTTCGATAAGATCGATTTGCGAACTGCGCAGAATTATGCCTGGTCCAACGGGGATGGTCGAAATACTTTTATGCGGGATGTCTTTTCCAGGGACACTCAACGCGACATGCAACAGTCCTATACACGGAGCCGCTTTTACCACCTCTACCTGAACGGAATGTATTGGGGCCTGTATCAAACCCAGGAAAGGGCAGAGGCACGTTTTGCAGAATCCTATTTCGGAGGCAAGGTGGAAGATTACGATGTCCTGAAGGTAGATACGGAAAATTATAACTACACCCTGGAAGCCACCGATGGAAATGCAGATCACTGGTTTGAGATTTATAAGATGTGGTTTCAGTCGAACCAGGAATATTTCAGGCTTGAAGGAAGGGATGCACTGGGTAATCCGATGCCCGGGGGACAGGTGCATGTGGATATTGATAATCTGATCGATTACATGCTGGTCATATTTTACACGGGTAATTTTGATTCGCCCACCGCCTCCTTCATGGCCAATAAACGTCCCAATAACTTTTATGCCATTGACAATCGGAACGATTATTCCAGGGGCTTTCAATTTTATACCCACGATGCAGAGCACACCATGTTTGCCGAACAGTTTAACCCGGCCTTCGGCCTATACGAAGACAGGGTAAATCTGCATCTGCGGACCGACGGGTCAAATATGGAAGTCGGTGACTTCAGTGCTTTCCATCCCCAGTGGCTGCATTACAAACTGAGCTTTAATCAGGAATACAAATCCCGTTTCAGGGACCGGGCTCACAAGCATCTGAGTGGAGGGGGAGCGCTGACTGTGCAGGCTCTGGAAGAGCGCTTAAATAGCCGTGAAGAGCAAATATATAAGGCTATTATTGCTGAATCGGCCAGATGGGGAGATGCCAAAAGCAATCGAGCCTATACCAGGGACGACGATTGGATTCCCCAGGTAAATAAACTTCGAAGCGATTATTTCCCTTTCAGGGGGGACATTGTGATTGCGCAATTAAAATCGGCCGGACTCTATTCCCATATGGAAGCACCGGCTGTCTTTCACCAGGATACCCTGGTAAGTAACCGCACTGTGCACCTGGAGGGTCAGGGTAGCTTTCGTATAGCCAAGCAAAACAGCCATGGTTTTTTCGTTTACACCACCAATGGCAGTGATCCCCGTGAGGTGGGAGGTGGATACTCGGAGGATGCCAAACTGGATTTTCACGAGAATCTGATACTGACCCTGGATCATTCGGCAATGATCAAAGTGCGATTGAAGATGGCAGGGGACTGGAGCCCGCTTACCCAGCTGACTATTGTTCAGAAAACTGAGGATTTCTCCATCCTCGCCCTTACGGAACTTCATTACCACCCCAGTGAGCATATCCTTGGAGAAGATACACTTAGGAGCAAGGACCTCGAGTTTATTGAATTGAAAAACACAGGCAACTGGGCAGTCAGTCTTTCCGGTTTGGTTTTGGATTCTGCTGTATACTATGAGTTTCCTCCGGATGCGGTCCTGCCTCCAGGACAATTCTATGTGGTGGCTTCCAAACCCTCCTCCTTCTATCGTAAATACGGCATGGTGGCTTCCGGAAATTACCAGAAGAATCTCTCCAATTCGGGGGAAGAGCTAATGCTGCGACACAGCGACGGCCGTATTCTGTTCCAGTTCAGCTATTCCGACGACGACCCCTGGCCCGGCTTACCCGACGGTACAGGCCACTCACTGGTATCTGCCCGGCATAAGCCAACAGGAAGTCCTTCCGAGCATGTCTACTGGAAAAGTTCCCTGGAAAAGGGTGGATCACCCTTTGCCGATGATGCTTATCCCAGCACTGACGAGGTGCCCAAGGATCAGGGAAAACTCCTGCTATATCCCAATCCCACCTCTGACTGGCTTTATATCACTCTGTCGGAACGGGAAGGATTCCGGCAGGCAATGTTTGAATTGTACGATATCAAGGGTAAGCTGGTTCAGAAGGTGGAAATATCCGGAAGCAGTTCCATAGACCTGCGTAAATGGAGCCTCACGCCTGGAGTTTATATAGCCAGGATCCGTACCGCAGAGCAGGTCCATATGGAAAAGATCATCTTCCAGTAGTCAGAGGCTGCCTTTGTTTATTGAGCATCCAGTTTGTAGAGGAACTCGCTGGTTCGTAGCAGGATGGCGGATTCGACCATTGCAGGAGTAGTCCATATTTCACCCTCCAGGGTATTCCGGCTCAGTAATTCGGGTTCGCTGCCCAGGGAATATACCAGGGTTTCACCTTTGGTAGAGCTTAGGTAGATATGACCGTCTGCATAGATGGGAGAAGAATGGTACTTGCCTTTTAGCTGCTCCGACCAAAGCACTTGTCCGTCTTTCGCCCTGAGCTTGTAGAATTTAGCCCTGGAGTCGACGGTGTACAGATAGCCATCCACTACCACCGGGGTAGATAGCTGTAAAATAGGTGCTTTCATCCTCCAGCGAATGTGGGTATCCGTTATATCACCCTGTCCATCGGGATCCACCGCAAAAAGTTCAGCGTATTTTTTTCCATCTTCTCCCGTAACAAATGAAGTGTAGAAAAAGAGCATCCCCTTGCTCTCCACGGGCATGGAAATAGTGGAGTCATCGCCCTGCAGGATGCGCCAGACTTCTTCTCCTGTTTCGGGATCGTAGGCCATACAAACAGTGGAACCGTTGCTGATCATCAAAGCTCGCCCCTTCACTTGAATGATGATGGGGGTGATGTAAGCCTTCTTTCCAATTTCGGGCATGGCATCGTAAAGATCCTTGGGACGTTCTGTTATCCAGAGAGTCTTGCCAGTGAGTTTATCCAGTGCCAGTATCTGCTGCACATCGGTGCCTTCCATGTGGACGATCAACTTGTCCTTATACAGCATAAGGGAGGAACCGGGCCCCTGGATATGTTCACACTGCAGATCGGTCCTTTCCCAGATGCTTTCCCCGGTTTTTGTATCCAGACATGCAGTTCCGTAACGTCCAAAATGCACATATACCCTTCCCTCCTCGATGGCTGGTGTGGGTGTGGCATACGAGTTTATGGCGTGAATTCTGTATAGCTTCTCCGGTGTAAATAAAAGCCTGTTGTGTACTTCTTTCCCGCTTTCCAGGTCCACGCAGATAGCCCGCATCTCTTTTTTTTCCTTGCTGGCGGTGGTGAGCCAGACCTGAGAACCCAGTACCACCGGTGAAGACCAGCCCTTTCCTTGGATGGGCGTCTTCCAGCTTACATGGGTCGAGTCGTTCCAGGAAAGAGGAAAGCCTGTACCAGGGGCCATCCCGTTCAATGCGGAGCCGCGAAAATGTGTCCAGGAGGATACTCCCTGGGCATTCAGGAGCGACACCAGGCCCAGCAAAGTGAGAAAAAGAAATAGATGCTTTATTTGTCTCATTGGCTTGCTTTTATCCTACTCTTCGAAGGCAGCATCAAAATCGATCTCGGAGGGTGGGAAATCCACGTTTTTAACGAAATCTGCTGCCTCGGTGGCCCCGTGTTCCCTGTCCATACCACTGTCTTCCCATTCAACGGATAGGGGTCCGCGATAGCCGATGCGATTCAATTCCCTGATGATCTCCTCAAAATCTATCATCCCTCGTCCCAGCGAACGAAAGTCCCAGTACCTTCCCGGGGCACCAAACTCGGTATGACCTCCGAATACTCCGGCTTCCACAGGTACATCCGACCAGTAGACATCCTTCATATGTACATGGAATATCCTCTCGGCAAAGATGCTGATGAATTTCACGTAATCCACCCCCTGGTAACCCAGGTGGGATGGGTCGTAATTAAAACCGAAGGCAGGATGCTGATCCAGGGCTTCCAGGGCTTTTCGGGCAGAGGCAATATCAAAGGCAATCTCTGTAGGGTGTACCTCCAGTCCGTAACTAATACCCAATTCCAGGAAGGCATCCAGGATGGGTTTCCACTGTGAGGCAAACTTTTCAAATCCCGCAGCGATCATGTCAGCCGGAGTGGGAGGGAAGCCATAGATCATATGCCAGATGGGACTTCCCGTAAAACCATTAACCACAGGCACACCCAGTCTGGCAGCCGCCTCTCCGGTCCTGATCACTTCTTCGGCTGCTCTTTTATTTACACCTTCGGGATTACCATCACCCCAGA
>Ga0180435_10002660_pt1 | contig 18150 bp, 18 predicted proteins | sample SS_ome_3_FD_132467 | JGI IMG/M metagenome (GOLD analysis project Ga0180435, IMG submission 132467) | Hypersaline lake sediment archaeal communities from the Salton Sea, California, USA - SS_3_S_1 metaG | ecosystem: Environmental > Aquatic > Non-marine Saline and Alkaline > Hypersaline >...
CCGCGGCGGGCGCGCAGGCGGCGAGGAGGGCCGCCACGATCGCCGCGGCCGCCCACGGGGCCCGGCCTCGCGTCGCGTCCTCGGTCGCGGCGGCCGGCGCCCTCATTCGCCGCTCCGCCAGCGGTCGAGCCGTTGGTTCAGCGTCAGGAGGCCGGCGACGTCGCGCAGCGTGAAGCGCTCCTCGTCGCCCATCGACAGGGTGTAGGGGCCCGGCGGACCGGCGATCTGCGTCACCTCGATCGTGCAGCTCGTGGTCGTCGGGCCCAGCGCGTCGGCCACGCGGATGCGGTGGGCGATCCCCGAGAAGCGCTCGAAGAAGGGCACGTCCACCGCGCGCAGCGCCCGCGGCCCGTCGCCGCAGTCGAGCATGACGCGGTAGGCGAGCTGGGCGCCGAGCTCGTCGTCGACGACCAGCAGCTGCAGCGGGATCGAGCGTGCCACCGGCGGCACGACGAACGCGTGCACGGTGCCGCGCTCGGACCGCAGGTAGTACGCCTTGGAGACGGTCGGCGCGTCCACCACGAAGGGCCCCGGGTCGTCGGGGAAGAACGGCACGTGGGCGGCGGCCCACGCCACCAGGGGCAGCGCCAAGAGCGCGAGGAGGCGTCGCATGCCCTTGGTGTACGCCCGCCCGGCCCGGCGGGACTGTGTCGCCGCCGACGGGGCGGCGACTCCAGGCGCCCGCGGCGTCCCCCGGCGCGCCGCCGGGACGGGCTGCGCTAAGCTCGCAGACGTCCATGGCCGCGCCCCTCCCCGCCGACCCCGGCCCCGCGCCGGCGGTCACCAAGCTGCGCCCGCCGCGGTCCCACGGCGACCCGATCGCGCGACCGCGCCTCGATGCCCTGCTCGATGCGGCGACGCGCGACCACGCGGTGACCCTGGTGTCCGCGCCGGCCGGCTACGGCAAGACGACGGCGCTGGCGACCTGGGCGCGGTCACGCTCGCGGGACGCGGCCGCGGAGCCGACCGGCCGCGTGGCCTGGGTCGCGCTCGACGAGCGCGACGACGAACCGCGGGCGTTGGTGCGGCTGCTGGTGGCCGCGATCGCCACCCTGGATCCCCGCGCCCGGGCCATCGGCGCAGAGGGCGAACCCGATCCCGCGCTCGCGGCGCTCGTCAACCTGCTCGACGCCGCCGATGGGGCGCGCGTCGTGGTGCTCGACGACCTGCACGCGCTCGCGCGCGAGGACACGCTCGACGCCCTGCGCTGGCTCGGCGACCACGCGCCCCCGGCCCTGCGCCTGGTCCTGGCGACGCGCGTCGACCCGGCGCTGCCGCTCGCCCGCTGGCGCCTGCAGGGCGCGCTGGCCGAACTGCGGGCCGATGCGCTGCGGTTCGACCTCGACGAGGCGCGCTCGCTCCTCGCGTCGATGGGCGTCGCCCTCGAGCCCCAGGTCCTCGGGGTGCTCGTCGCCCGGACCGAGGGTTGGGGCGCGGGCCTGCAGCTGGCCGCGCTCGGTCTGCGGGGTCGCCAGCGGGGCGGCCTGCGCGACTTCGTCGAGCGCTTCACCGGCCGCGACCGCCACGTCCTCGCCTACCTCACCGAGGAGGTGCTGCAGCGGCTCGACCCGGCGACCCACGACTTCCTCCTCATGGTCAGCGTGCTGGACGCCTTCGACGCCGCCACCGCCGCGGCCGTCACGGGTCGCCACGACGCGGCCGAACTCCTGACGGGCCTGGGGCGCGCCAACCTCTTCCTCTCGCGCGTGGGGGATGCCTCCTTCCGCCTCCATCCCTTCTTCCGCGACCTGCTGCGGGGCCGCCTGGACGACCTGCGGCCGGGCCTGGCGGACGCCTTGCGGGCGCGCGCCGCCCGCCACCAGCAGGGCGTGGCCGCGGCGGCGCAGCTCGCCGGGGGCGGGGCCGAGGACCTGAGCCAGCGTGAGCTCGAGGCGCTGCGTTGGTTGGCGACCGGCGCCAGCAACAAGGCGATCGCGCGGCGCATGGGCCTGAGTCCGAACACGGTGAAGACCCACCTCCGGCGCCTGTTCGACAAGCTCGAGGTGCGTTCGCGCACCGAGGCCGTCGCCCGCGGCCGCGCCCTGGACCTGCTCTGACGCCTCACCCCAACGGGGGAGAGGCGCTTCACCCCATCGGGTGATGACGCGTCACCCACGCCGCGCCTACGCTCATGGCAACGGACGACCCCCCGAGGGTCGACGGCGAGAGGAGCTCAACATGAGCGAAGCCGAGAAGCAGGGCGCGGGTCAGGGCGCCGGCGAGGAGCGGACCTTCAGCGAGGAGTTCCGCGTGTCCGGCGAGGCGGTCCTGGCGAAGGTCAAGGAGCTGGTGCGGGAGGGCAACGTCCGCCGCATCACCATCAAGAACGACGAGGGACGCAGCCTCATCGAGATCCCGTTGACGATCGGCGTCATCGGCACCGTGCTGCTGCCCGTGTGGGCCGCCATCGGCGCGATCGCCGCGCTGGTCGCCAACCTGACGATCGCCGTCGAACGCGTCCGCGAGCCCGCCGCACCCCCGCCCCCCCCGTCCGATCTCGAGCCACCCGGCGGCGAAGGCCAGGCCTGAGCGCCGCAGACCGGAGACCCACGATGACCGACACCCACAACACCCCCCGCCCCGACGATCGCCGCAGCGACGGCACCTGGCGCGCCACCCTCGGCCGCTGGTGGCGTGCCGGTCAGGAGCGTTCGCTGGTCATGCGCCGCCGCGGCGTCGACCACGTCCGCCTCCCCTTGAACCTCGTCGTCCTGCTCACGCTCGTTCTCGCCGCCTGGTCCTGGCCCGTGCTCGTCCTCGGGATCGTGATCGCGCTCGTCACCCAGGTCGAGTTCGTCGTCCTGCGCGACACGAACCGCTGAGCCGGCCCACCCACCGGCCCGGGCGCCGCCCGGGTGCCCGCGTGGCGCCCGGGCCCCGCTCGGGTGCCCCCGTGGCGCCCGGGCGGGCACGCCCCTGGGCCCGCGCGGGTGTAGCCTCGGGGGCATGGCCGTCGCCCTCCGTCCCCGCGCCGCGCTCGTCGGCGTCCCGCTCGCGGCGCTGATCACCGCCGCGCACCTGGCGAACGACGCCTTCTCGAACATCCTGCCCGTCTACCTCCCCACGCTGCAGCAGCGCTTCGGGCTCGGCGAGGTCGCCCTCGCCAGCCTCGTCGCCGTGATCTCGCTGTCGGCCAACGTGCTGCAGGCGTTCATGGGCGCCCTCACCGATCGCTGGGGCCGCCGCCGGGCCGCCGCCCTGGGCCTGCTATTGAGCTCCGTCCTCATGAGCTTCATCGCCGTCGCGCCGACGGTGTGGGCGCTGGTCGCCATGCTCGCGATCGGCGGCCTGGGATCGGCGACCTTCCACCCGGGCGCCGTGGCGATGATGCGCGACACCGGGCCGCGCAAGAGCCTGGCGGTGGGCGTGTTCGCGGCCGGCGGCGCCTTCGGCTCGGCCGTCATGCCCGTGATCGTGCTCTTCATCCTGCGCAGCTACGGACCGCAGTACGTCCCCTGGCTGGCCCTCGTCGGGGTGGCGCTCGCGGCCGCGCTGTTCCTGTGGTCGCCGCCATCGGTGCGGCCGACCGGGGCCCAGCGACCCAAGGTCTTCGACCTCGCGCTCTTCGTCGGGCCGGTCGGGCTGCTGTCGCTGGCCGGCATCATGCGCGCCACCGCCTTCGTGAGCTTCGGCAGCGCCATGCCGCTCTACCTGGTCCACGTGCGCGGCTTCGCGCCCGACGCCGCGGTCATCGGCGCCACCCTCGCCACCTACGGCATCGCGTCGGCCACCGCGGGCATGCTCAGCGGGCTGCTCGAGCCGCGCATCGGGCGCGTCCGCCTGGTGGTCGGCTCGATGCTGCTCGCGGCGCCGGTCCTCGCGCTGGTCCTCTCGCTCACGCCGGGTTCGCTCGCCTACTTCGCGGCGATCGCCGCCGGCGCGATGCTGACGAACGCCTCCGTGCCGCTGCTGGTGGTCAGCGCCCAGGACCTCGCCCCGCACGCGGTCGGCACGGCGTCGGGCATGCTCATGGGCTTCACCTGGGGCATCGCGGGCGTCGCCTACATCGGCTTCGGCGCCGTGCAGGCGTGGCTCGGGCTGGTGCCCGCCCTCATCGCCAGCTTCGCCTTCTTGTGGCCCGCCGCGGCGCTCGCCGGCGGCGTGCTCGTGCGCCAGCGGGCCCGCTGGTCCGGCTGACGGGTCCGGCCCGGCGGCGCCTTCAGCGCATCTGCTTGTAGGCCGCGATCAGGCCGTTCGTCGAGGCGTCGTGGCCCGCCACGGGCGCGTCGCCGGCGAGCTCGGGCAGGACCGCCCGCGCCAGCACCTTGCCGAGCTCCACGCCCCACTGGTCGAACGAGTTGACGTTCCAGATCACGCCCTGGACGAAGATCTTGTGCTCGTACAGGGCGATGAGCGAGCCGAGCACGGCGGGCGTCAATTGGGGGTAGAGGAAGCTGCTCGTCGGCCGATTGCCGGGGAAGGTGCGCGCGGCCGTCAGCAGTTCGAGCCGCTCGCCGGTCACGCCCTCGGCCGCGAGCTCGGCGCGCGCCTCCGCGGCGGTGCGGCCGCGCATGAGCGCCTCCGTCTGGGCGAAGAAGTTGCTCAGCAGGATCTCGTGCTGGTCGCCCAGCGGGTGGTGCGAGCGGGCGGCCGCCAGGAAGTCGCAGGGCACCAAGCGCGTGCCCTGGTGTAGCAGCTGGTAGAAGGCGTGCTGGCCGTTCGTGCCGGGCTGGCCCCAGACGATCGGCCCGGTGCCGGCCGCGACCGGCCGGCCCTCGCGCGTCACCGACTTGCCGTTGCTCTCCATGTCGCCCTGCTGGAAGTAGCTGGCGAAGTGCACGAGCAGCTGGTCGTAGGGAAGGATCGCGTGCGTCTCAGCGCCGAAGAAGTCGTGGTACCAGATCCCCAGCAAGGCCATGAGGACGGGCACGTTGCGCTCCAGCGGCGTCGTGCGCAGGTGGACGTCGATCTCGTAGGCGCCCCGCAGCAGCTCGTCGAAGCGCGCGGGGCCGATCGACAGCATGATCGACAGCCCGATGGCGCTCCACAGCGAGTAGCGTCCGCCGACCCAGTCCCAGAAGGGGAACATGCGCTCGGCATCGATGCCGAAGGCCTCGACGGCCTCGAGGTTGGTCGACAGGGCGGCGAAGTGCTGCCGCACCGGCGAACGCACGACGGGCGTCTGCGCCAGCGTGGCCTCGTCACCCAGCGCCCGCAGCAGCCAGGCGCGGGCCTGCCGCGCGTTGGCCATCGTCTCCTGGGTGGTGAAGGTCTTGGAGGCGACGAGGAAGAGCGTGGTCGCCGGGTCGAGCGGTGCCAGCGTGCGCGCGAGGTCGCTCGGGTCGACGTTGGAGACGAAGTGCATGCGCAGGCGCTCGTGGCCGTAGGGGGCCAGTGCCGCGGTCACCATCTTGGGCCCCAGGTCGCTGCCGCCGATGCCGATGTTGACGACGTCGGTGATCTCGCGTCCGGTGGCGCCGCGGTGCTGGCCGTCGCGGACGCGTCCGGCGAACGCGCGCATGCGCGCGAGCACCTCGCGGACCTCGGGCATGACGTCGCGGCCGTCGACCCGCACGGGCCGGTCGCCCTGGTGCCGCAGCGCGGTGTGCAACACGGCGCGGTCCTCGGTGCGGTTGATCCTCTCGCCGGCGAACATGCGTTCGATCCAAGCGGGGACCTCGGCCTGCCGGGCGAGCTCGACGAGCAGGCGCATCGTCGCGTCGGTGACGCGCTGCTTCGAGTAGTCGAAGAGGATGCCGCCGGCGTAGGCGTGCAGGCGATCGAAGCGTCCCGGGTCACCGGCGAACAGGTCGCGCAGGTGCCGTGGCGCGACCTCGCGGTGGTGGGCGCGCAGGGCGTCCCAGGCGGGCAGGTCGGTGGGGTTCACGGCGCTCCCTAGCGGTCAGCGGTTGCGCGCCACGAGCCACACGAGCTCGCGGCCGTTGCGGATCAGGTACAGGAGCGCCTGTTGGGCGCCGTCGCTGAACACGACCCGCGTGTGGCGCTCCGCGCCCACGTCCTGGGTCGTGGTCGACTCGCGGAAGAAGCCGTCGACCAGCAGCCCGCGCTCGATCTCGTAGACGAAGGCGGGCTCGAGGGAGGCGGCGAACCCGGTGGCGGTGTAGACCTCCCAGCCGGTCCAGGCGGCGGCGTCGGGTACCCGGGCGATGACGGCCTCGGTGCCGCTGCCCAGGGCGCGCAGGGTGCTGGGGGGGAACGACATCGCGGGGAACAGCTGGGAGGCGATCGCGGTGACGGTCGTGACCTCGACCAGCGTCTGCGCGGCGCCCGCGGCGCTCAGCGCGAGGAGGACGGCCAGGGCGAGCGAGCGCGCGGTTCTCATGGATTCAGGCTACCAGGTGCGGCCGTCGCTCGCGACCCGGCCGCGGCGCGCCGCGCCGGCGTCAATCGGCGGTCCGCAGCCGCGCCTCGAGTTCGTCCACGCGGGCCTCGAGCGCCGCGACCCGCGCCTCGAGCCCGGCGTCCGGCGTCGGCGGTTCCGCGTCCGCCCGCGTGGCCGCGCGGGGCGGCGTCCCCGCCTCGGCGTGCGCCCGGGGCGCCGCGCGCACGCGCGGCTGCAGCCGCGACTCGTCGCCGCCCAGCGTGTGCGCCCAGCGGTCCTGCGCCTGGCCCGGTGCACGGCCGACGTTGCGCACCATGGCCGGATCGCGCCGCGCCAACGCGCCCAGGGTCGCCTCGACCCCGGCGAGGTCGGGGACGCCGCCGTAGCGCTCGCTCCGCGTCCGCAGCTCGGCGGCCGTCTGCGGGCCGCGCAGCATGAGCACCGCCAGCAGCGCCAGCTCCGTCTCGTCGAGCGTCCACGCGCGGGCCAGCACGTGGCGGTGCTTCGGTACCCGGTCGCCGACCTCCTGGACGGTGGCGGCGAGGCCGCGGTCGCGCAGCCGCAGCACGGCGTCGCGCACGTCCTGCAGGTGGTGGTCGGTCACCGGGTCGCGGCTGGTGCGCTGGTTGCAGGCCGTGACGAGCGCCTGGCTGGAGAGCGGGTAGGCCTCGGGCGTGGTGCGTTCCTTCTCGACGAGCGCGCCGAGCACGCGCAGCTCGATGTCCGACAGCGGCATGGCGACCTCCACCGGGCGGCGCGCGGCCGCCCGGGACGGCACCCAGGCTACCAGGCCGCCCCGGCGTGCAAGGCTGGCGTCCGATGACGACGACGCGTCGCATCCTCCTCGATCGGATCGAGGCGGCCCCCCGCCTCATCGACCCGGTGTTCCTCGCCTCGCCGCAGTACGCGTGCGAGCCGCTCAGCGACGAGCTCGGCGTGCGGCTGGTCCTCAAGGTCGAGACCCTCAACCCGATCCGTTCGTTCAAGGGCCGCGGTGCAGAGTTGTTCCTCACGCGCGACGCGGACGATGGCCAGCTGGTGTGCGCCAGCGCCGGCAACTTCGGCCAGGCGATGGCCTACGGTTGCCGGTCGCGGGCGCTGCCGCTGACGGTGTTCGCCGCCGCCTCCGCCAACCCGCTCAAGGTCGAGCGCATGCGCGCCATGGGGGCCGACGTGCGGCTCTCCGGCGACGACTTCGATGCGGCCAAGGCGGCCGCCCGCGCCCACGCCGCGGCGCGCGGCGGGCGCTTCGTGGAGGACGGGCGCGAGGTCGCCATCAGCGAGGGTGCCGGCACGATCGGCCTGGAGCTGGTGGCCGCCGAGCCGGAGCTCGACGCCGTGTTCCTCCCGCTCGGCAACGGCGCGCTGCTGGCGGGCGTGGCGACGGTGCTGCGGGCGCGCCTGCCGAGCGCGCGCGTGGTGGCGGTCGCGGCGCGCGGCGCCCCGGCCATGCTGCGGTCGCTCGAGGCCGGGCGCCCGCTCGCCGGCGGGCCGGTGGACACGATCGCGGACGGGATCGCGGTGCGGGTGCCGGTGCCGGAGGCGGTGGCCGACCTGGCCGGCCTCGTCGACGAACTGCGGCTCGTGGACGACGACGACCTCGTGCGCGCGATGCGGCTGCTGCACCGTCACGCGGGGGTGGTGGTCGAGCCCGCCGGAGCGGCGGGCGTGGCGGCGTTGCTCGGCGGTGCGGACGCGTGGCTGGGGGCGCGGGTCGCGACCGTCTTGTGCGGCGCGAACGTCACGCCCGAGCAGGCGCGCGGCTGGCTGGGGGTGGGCTGAGGCGGGGGCCGGCGGCCCGGCCCTCAGCGCCCGGCGTCCGGCGCGTCGCCGGTCGCGACGATCGCCCGGACGCGCCACCGCCGGGCCACGCCCCCCGCGCCGTCGATCGTCACGACCTCGCCGACGCGCGCGCCGATGAGAGCCCGGCCGATGGGGGAGACGAAGGCGACGCGCCCCGAAGGCGGGTCGGCCTCGTCGACGCCCACCAGGGTGAGCCGCTGGGTGGCGGGCGCGCGCCCGCCGAGCACGTCGACGTCGACCGTGGCACCGAAGCGCACGACGCCGTCCCGGCCGTCCGGCCGCAGGACCCGTGCGCTCGCGATGCGCACCTGCAGCGCCGCGAGCCGCTCCTCGAGCGCGTCGACCGGCGCGCCCGCGGCGTCGCGGCGCTGGCGCTCGGCCCGCAGCGCGTCGCGCTCCTCGTGCAGCAGCCGCCAGCCACGCTCGGTGACGAGGTTCTCGACCCCCTCGGGCAGCGGCGCCCGCGCCGGCACGAGCTCGGCGTCGCTGCGGGCGTCCTCCTTGACGAAGGCCCGGCTCACGGCGGGACCCGGCGCGTCATCGGTCGCGCCGCAGCGCCTCCTGGGCGTCGGCGATCCGCTCGCCGGCGCGCACGAGCCGGTGCAGCAGCAGCAGGCCGACGACCGCCAGGCCGAGGCCGACGAGCCAGGGGATCGTGGAGAGCACGACGATGCCGATCTCGGAGGCGCCCAGGGGTCCGATGCTCATGGCCGCAGGATAGCGCCCGAGAGGTTGCCGCAGGGTTGCATCCCGGGGGGTCGCATCCCGGGTCGCCGGGCGACCCAAGGGAGGGCGTCACCCCGCGCCATGGGAGCGTTCGGGCAGCGGAACCGCGCGGTGAAGTGGGGCCGAAGGGTGTGATAATCTGCCTTATCAAAACCTAGGGATGCCTTCGGCCGCGAACCGTACCGCGCGTCGTGACGACGTGGCACAGCGGCGAGACCTCCGGTGTCCGGCGCCTACTCCCGCTGCGCCTGCTCGGCGGCCCAGGCCGCCGCACCCGCCTCGTCGAGCGCGGCGAAGTCCTCGTCGGGGAGCTCGAGGGCGGCGGCCGCGACGTTCTCCTCGAGGTGCGCCACCTTGCCGGTGCCCGGGATCGGCAGCATCGCCGGGCTCTTGCGCAGCAGCCACGCGAGCGCGACCTGCCCGTGGCTGGCGCCGAGGCGAGCGGCCACCCCGTCGAGCAGGCCGCCGGGGCGCGCCAGGGCGCCCGCCGCCAACGGGAACCAGGGGATGAAGCCGATGCCGTGCGCCTCGCAATGGGCGAGCACGTCCTCGCTGTCGCGCCGCGCCAGGTGGTAGAGGTTCTGCACCGTGGCGATCGGCACGACCTCCCTGGCGGCCTCGATCTCCTCCACCGACACCTGGCTGAGGCCGACGTGCCGGATGAGGCCCTCGTCGCGCATCTCCGCGATGACCCCGAACTGCTCGTCGCGCGGCACCGCCGGGTCGATCCGGTGCAGTTGCCACAGGTCGAGGCGCTCGACGCCGAGGCGGCGCAGGCTCATGAGCACGCACTGCCGCAGGTACTCGGGGCGACCGACGGGCTTCCACACGTCCGGGCCATGCCGGGCAAGCCCTCCCTTGGTGGCGATGCGCATGCCGCGGTAGGGATGGAGCACCTCGCGCAGCAGGTCCTCGCTGACGAACGGGCCGTAGCTGTCGGCGGTGTCGACGAGGTCGACGCCCAGCTCGGGCAGGCGCGCGAGGACGCGGCGCGCCTCGGCGGGGTCGGCGGGATCGCCCCAGATGCCGGGGCCGGTGATGCGCATGGCACCGAAGCCGAGGCGATGGACGGTGAGGTCGCCACCGAGGACGAAGGTGCCGCTGGCGTGGGCGGACGCTGGGGTCATGCTGGCCTCCTCGCGCCCATCCTGACCCATCGGCGCGCGCCGCGGCGCCGCCGGCTCAGGGCGGCCCGAACGCCCACCCCGCGAAGCGGGTCACGAAGCGGCCGCGCACGGGCACGAACAGGACCCGCACCTCGAACGGGGCGACGAGCTCCAGCGGCCTCCAGGCGTCGTCGACGCGGGCGAAGCGCAGCGTCCACTCGGCCACCGGGGCGTCCGGGTCGGCGTCGCGGAGCCGCAGGCGCACGATCCCGTCGCCCTCTTCGACCAGCTCGTGGTCCTCGCAGGAGAGCAGGTCGTAGGCACCGGGGTCCCCGTCTCCCCCTGTGTCGCCGCCGGCCGGACCGTCCGGCCGCCGCAGGCCCCGGCGCTCGAGGACGGTGACCTCTCTCGACCCGTCGGGCGCGCGCGACACGCGCGAGCGCTCGTAGGCCAGTTCGCGCCCGCCCTGCTCGAGGGTGACGGCGATCTGGACCTCACGGGCCGCCGCCAGCGACGCGGGCAGCGCCGCCACCAGCGCCTCGCAGGCGGGCGCGGGCGGCGCGGCCGAGAGGCCGCGAGCCAGCGTGGCGAGGGCGGCGAGGAGGACGACGCGGCGCACGCCGCACGCTACGACGGCGAGCCGGGTGGCGCGGGGTCCCGCGGCACGCGACGCCGCGTCTGCGGCCGACCCTCGCACGGCCGCCGGCCCCGGGGCCGTGCGTACACTTGCCGCATGGCCGCCACCGAGTACGCCGCGCGACCGTTCGGTCCCCGGGCGCTCCGGCGCGCCTGGGCGCTGCTCGCGCTGCGCCCCCTCGCCTTGCTCGCGGCGCAGGCGCTGGTCGCGGCGGTCCTGGCCGCCGCCGGCGCCGGCGAGCCGTGGTGGGAATCGGCCGCCTGGTGGCCCGTCGCCGGCGTCCTCGCCAACGTGGCCTGCGGGGTCGCCCTCATCGCCGCCGCGCGCGCCGACGGCGCCCCGCTGGGGCACCTGGTCGCACCGGGTCGGTGGCGGCGCGGCGACACGCTCGTGGCGGCGCCGGCCGCCGCGGCGCTGGCCGCGCTCGCGCTCGCGGCGCCGCCGTGGATCGCGGCGCGCGTCTACGCCGACCCCACCGCCGGCACCGCCGTGCTCTCCGCATCGCTGCCGGCGTGGGCGGCCTGGGGGGCGCTGCTGCTGTTCCCGGTGACGACGGCGCTGGTCGAGTGGCCCACGCTCGGCGGCTACGTGCGGCCGCGGCTGGCCGCCACCCGCCTGGGCCCCGCGGGGGCGGCCCTGCTCGTCGGCGCCGTCGCGGGCGCGCAGCTCGCCGCGCTGCCCTTCCTGCCGGCCAGGACCTTCGTCGCGTGGCGCGCGACGATGCTCGTGCCCTTCGGCCTCGCGGCGCTCGCGCTGCTCAGCTGGCGCCCGCGGCTGCTGCCGGCCGTGCTGCTCGTGGGCCTCGGCCTGTCCCTCGCCGCGGTCGTGCCGCTGTGGCTCGCCTCGACCTGACGCCCCTGCTGCCCTGGGCCGAGGGCGCCCTCGGGGCGCGCGTCGCGCTCGTGGAGGACGCGAGCTGGGCCCACGCCGCCTCGGCGGTCGCGCGGCTGGTGACCGCCGACGGGCGCGTCGCCTACCTCAAGCGCCACCGGCAGGCGCGCAAGCACCGCCAGGAGCGGGCCGCGCTCACGGCGTGGGCGCCCGCCGTCGCCGGCACGCCGCGGCTGCTGGCGGCGACGGAGGACCCGCTGCCGGCGCTGCTCCTCTCCCCCGTGCCCGGGGTGCTCGTGGCCACGGCCGCACCCGGGACGGCGGACCCGTCCGCCGTGCACGCGGCCGCGGGCGCCTGGCTGCGCCGGTGGCACGGGCAGCCCTTCGCGGACGACGGCCCGCTGGCGCCGCTCGACGCCCTGCACGAGCGCCTGGACGCCTGGGCGGCGCGGGCGGGCGACGGGGTGCGGGGCGCGACGGTCGCCGCGGTGCGGGCACGCCTCGCGCCGCTCGCGGAGGCCGACCTGCGGCGGGCGCCCTGCCACCGCGACTTCGGCCCCAGGAACTGGCTCTGGGACGCCCCGGCCGCGCCCCCGGGCGGGACCAGGGGGTCCGCTCCCGATGCGCGCGACGCGCCGGCGGGCTTCGGCGTCATCGACTTCGAGCACGCCCGTCCGGACGTGCCCTGGGTGGACGTGGTCAAGCTGGTCGACGGCGCCTGGCGCGGGCGCCCGGACCTCGAGGCGGCCTTCTGGCGCGGCTACGGACGCCGACCCGACGCCCGCGACCGCCCCACGATCGACGCCCTGCGGGCGCTGCACGCGATCGGCACGATCGCCTGGGCGCGCGCCCACGACGACGGGGCCTTCGAGGCGGAGGGGCGGGCGGCACTCGCGCGGCTCGGGATCGACGCCGGCTGACGGGCCCGGGACGCCACGCCCCCGGGCCCGCCCTGCAGCGCGGTCGCCGCCCGCGCGCCGCTCAGCGCACCGTGAACGTGGTGACCGCCACCTCCTCGTACGACCCGATCGTGCCGGTGAAGGTCTGCACCTGCCCGCCGACGATCGTGCGGACGGTCCACGCGACCGCCGGGCTGGCGTCGCCGCAGGACCCCCAGTAGTCGACCTTGACGGCGTAGGTGCCCGCGGGCGCGCCGCCCGCCGGCCAGTAGACGTTCTCCGGCCGCCCCCACTCGAAGTTGCCGCACAGGTTGTCGCGGTCGAGCTCGCCACCCGATGCCACGCGGTCGTTGCCGAAGTACACGGTGTCGCCGTTGGGGTCGGTGACGTACAGGTCGAGGTCGACGTTCGCCTGCCACGTGAGGGTCACCTGCACGTCGCCGGTGCCGACCGCCGTGATCGGACCGCGCGTGCTGCCGGCGCCCGTCCCGCCGTGGCAGTGCGTCCAGCCCTCGACGTAGCCGCGCGGGTAGTCGTCGCCGAAGGCGATCACCTGACCGCCGCGGAGCGTCAGCGAGATCGCCGGTTGGACGAACATCTGGTGGCGGGGCACGTAGAGCGGGCTTGGGTTGATCTGCGACATGTGGAAGAAGGGCTCGAACACGTAGCTGCCGTCCGGCAGCCACCACTCGATCGTCTGGCCGTCGAGCGCGGCGGCGACGCGGCTGAGGCCGTCGCGCTCGCCCCAGAAGCGCTGACCGGGGTCGTCGAGGACCCACGAGACCATGCAGACGCCGTAGCCGTGGCTGGTCGGCAGCCCGGCTCGGCAGCCCGGGTCGCCGCCGCCGCAGGGGTAGACCGTGGACCCGCCGCGGGCCATCGCGTTGGCGATGCGCACCACGCCGCCGTCGACGGGGCGGCCCGCCGGCCGGATGGCCACCGCCCAGGGCGAGAAGTGGTCGGTCCACACCGTCACCGTGCGGGCGACCGGATCGACCACCCCTGGCACGACGACCCAGGCCCCGTCGGCCGGGTCGAGGGTCGTCAGCCCCACGACGGTGGCCGGGTCGACGCCGTCGGGGATCGGGAAGGTGAGCGTGACCGGCTGCTCGAAGGTGAGGCCGGCGGGGCCGAGCTGCACGACCGGGCCGACCGCCGCGGCGCCGCCCGGCGGCGCCGGGGTGAGCGCGGAGGGTTCGGCACTGAACACCATCGTGCCGACGCCGCCCGCTTCGGTCACCGGCACCGCGCCCGCCGGGACCGCGACGACGACGCCCTGCGTCGTCGTCAGCGTCGCCGCCTGGTCGCTGGTGACCGCGACGCTCTCGGAGGCGGCGGGCGCGGCAACCGGCGGCCCCGCGGGGCGCGGCCGCTCCGCCGACCACGGGTACGGGGTCCGCTCGCCGCCCTGGTAGAAGGTGCCCGCGAGCCGCTGCGTCGCGCCGTCGTCGCTGAAGCTGCCGAGGTACTCCTGGGTGTTGGCGCCCAGCGGCCGCACGAAGCGCACCGTGGCGCCGTCGAAGCCGACGGCCTCGAGGGGCTCGTCCCGCCCCAGCGAGTACGTGCCCAGCCACGCGTCGCCCTGGCGAACGAACGTGAGCGTCCCGCGGAAGCCGTTGGCGTCGAGTTGCCACGTGCCGGCGATCGCGTCGTCCGGCCCGGCGACGCCGCCCGAGGCGCCGGCCGACACGCTGAAGCTGCGTCCCCAGCCGCCCCACGGGCGGGTGGTGACGCCGTGGCGGGTGCTGGCCTCGTAGCCCGGCTGGCCCTCGCGGATCGTCACGATGAAGGCGCCGCCGCGCTCGGCGTCGATGACGCCGGCGTGGATCGCGGCGCGGCAGACCGAGGAGTCGTCCGTGTAGACGTCGCTGCCCCACACCGCCAGCTCGTCGCGGCAGCCGGCCGGGCACGACACGCTCGCCGAGGTGCCGACCGCGAGCGCGCCCAGCGTGTCGCCCCGCGCCTGGGTGGCGCACGCGAGGGCGATCGCCGGTCCGGCGGGCGCCGCGCCCGTCAGCGTCTCCACCGAGGCCAAGCCCGCGTCCGCGTCGCCGACGACGTACTCGGCCCGCACCTTGAGGCTCGTGACGTTGGCGAGCACGTCGGGGAGGCTGCGCGCGCCGCCGCCGAGGCGCCAGGCGGCGGCGTCCGAGAGCGGGACGTCGAAGGTCGTCCAGGCCCGCGTGGGCATGGCCGGGAAGGCGTACGCGGCCGTCATCGCGCCGTTCGCCAGGAACACGTCCCCGACCCCGCCGGGCTCGAACGGCCCGAAGGTGTCCCCGTCGTGGCGCGGCCCGGTCTGCAGCGCCAGGCGCAGGGTGGTGAACGAGGACCAGTCGCCGAGCAGGCGCGCGGGGGCCACGAAGTAGCCCACCCTGCCCTCGCCGGGGGTGGTGGCGTACAGGTACCCACCGCCGTCGGGACCGCCCGTGCCGGGGTTCGACAGGCTGGCGTTCTCGCCGGTCCAGCCTTCGGTCGACCCCGCGGCGAAGGTCTGCACCCAGCCCCGCCCGGCGACCGGCGCCGGCGGCGCCGGTGTGACCGGCGGCGTGGGTGCGGGGGCGACGACCTCGAAGGCGCCACTCACCGCCAGGCGCGTGTAGCCGTCGTTCTCGAAGAGGCGGAAGTCGTAGCGACCGGGTTCGCCGGGGGCCGTGAACGTCAGCTGGCCCGCAGGCGCCCCACCGGTGTACTGCCAGCCGAGGTAGGCGCGGTCCTCCGCGTCGACGCGGTACAGGCCGACCCAATCCCGGACGTTGCCGGGCGCGCCGGTCCACGCGACCGTGATGGGCGCGCCGGGCGCGACGACACCGGCGCCCGAGCGCAGGCCCGCGGGCGACGGCGGGGCCGATGGCGGCGGCGCCGCGCCCTCCGCCGACACGCTGAGCGTGTAGTCGAGCGGCTGCGCGAGCAGGTTCTTGACGACGATGCGGTACGTGCCGGCGCGCGGCGACGCCAGCGAGAACACCGGGTTCGGGTCGCTGCTGATGTCGTCGAAGAGCTCCTCGGACCCGAGGTAGACGGCCATGTCGGCGTCGGCACCGCCGGCCGTGAGGCGGACCGCGAAGCCGGCGAGGCCGGCCGGCACCTCGAGCAGGTACTCGCGGTAGATCTCCTCGGCCGGGATCACGCCGGTCCGGGTACCACCGATCTCGATCGTGTCGGCCGTCGGCGCGATCGGACGGCTCGGCGCGTCCACGGCGCCCGCGGCCCCGCGCGACACGCGGATCGTGTACGGGAGCTGCTGGAACCACGGGTTCAGCACCTCGATGCGGTAGCGGCCGGCCTGGGGTGCCGCCGCCACGAAGGTGGGCCGGGTCGTGCCCGTGATGTCGCGGAACAGCTCCACGTCGCCCAGGTAGACGGCGAGATCGGCGTCGCGATCGCCGCCGTCCACCTCGACCGTCAGACCATCGAGCCCCGTCGCCACGTCCAGCAGGTACACGTGCGACGTCTCGAACGTGCCGATGGTCCCGGTGCGGGTCTCGCCGAGGGCGATGTCGAAGGTCGGCTGGGCGAAGGCGACGGCCCACGGGAGCCCGAGGGCGAGCGCGAGCGACAGGAGCGGAGGACGAACGCGGACGTGCATGCGGTCACCTGGCTTTCGGGCGATTCGGGGTTGGGGGCCGACCGCGCCGCGGCGCGTCCCGCCGCGTGGCGCTCCACACCTCCTGTTCCAGCCCGCCGCCTCCCGCTGGGGCCGCGCGGCGCTCCTCGTCCGCTGTGCCGCCCAGCCTGGCCCCGCGATCGCCGGCGGGCCAGGGGCGAACGTCCGTGAGCCTCGTCACACACGCCGCCGCCCTCGGGCCGGGCCGCCGTCCGCCCGGCTCGGGGCATGATGGGCCCGATGCCGCTCCGCGTCGTCGAACTGCCGCCGCCCGGCGAGGGCTTCCCCTGGTCGTTGCCGCTGCTGCGCACGACGCGGTCCCTCGACCTCGACCCGCGCATGACGCTGCTGGTCGGCGAGAACGGCAGCGGCAAGAGCACGCTGCTGGAGGCGATGGCGCTCGCCGCGGACCTGCCGACGGCGGGCGCGCACGACCTGGCGCGCGATCCCACGCTGGACGGGCTGCGCCCCTTCGCCGCGGCGATGCGGCTGTCCTGGACGGCGCGCAGCCGCCGCGGTCTGTTCCTGCGCGCCGAGGACTACTTCGGCTACGTCCAGCGGCACCGCGCCGAGCAGGCCGCGCTCCGCGCGGAGGCCGAACGCGTCGCGCGTGAGGCCGCGGACGCGCCCGAAGGCGAGCGCCGACGGCGCATGGGGGTGTTCCTCGGTCCCGCGCGCGCGGCCGACGCGCGCTACGGCGGCGACCTCGACCACCGCTCCCACGGCGAGTCGTTTCTGGCGTTCTTCAGGGCGCGACTCCGCGGGGGCGGGCTCGTCCTGCTCGACGAGCCCGAGGCCGCGCTGTCGCCGCTGCGTCAGCTCGCGCTGGTCGCGCTGCTGCGCGAGGCGGCGGAGCACGGCGCGCAGTTCGTGCTCGCCACCCACGCGCCCATCCTCATGGCGTTCCCGGGGGCCACCATCCTGCAGCTCAGCGACGCCGGCGTGCGGCGCGCGCGCTTCGACGACCTGGAGGCGGTGCGCACGCTGCGCGCATTCCTGGCCGACCCCGACGGCTTCGTCCGTCGGCTGTAGCGCGGACGGCGTCCGGCCTCAGGCCCGCTTCTCCCAGCGCAGGACCCGTCCCCCCTCGTCCTCGCGCTCCTCGACGAGCGCGAAGCCGAGCTTCTCGATGACGCGCACGGAGGCGGCGTTGTCCACGCGGCACTCGGCGACGACCGCCGCCACCCCGGGCTGGGCGAGGAGCCACTCGACGAACGCGCCGCCGGCCTCGGTCGCGATGCCCCGGTCGCGCAGGTCGGCGTTCGTCGCGTAGCGGACCTCGACGACCCCGTCGGCGTCCGGGGGCGCCTGGCAGCCGACCTGGCCGATCGCCTCGAGCGTGACGCGGTCCACGACCGTGGCCGCCACCCCGTCCGCGCCGCCCGAGCGGCGTAGCTCGGCCCGTCGCGCGAGGTCGATCGTCTCCCCCGGCCACTCGGGACCGAAGCGCACCGAGGCCACCCGCTCGCTGGGGTCGGCGCCGGCGGCCGGGCCGAGGTCGAGATCGGCGAAGAAGTCGTCCACCTGCAGGCGCCGGAAGATGACCTCGTCCGGCGTGGCGACGATGAAGGTTCGAGGCGTGACGAGCGTCGGCTCGGGATCGGCGGCCACGGTGGCTCCTCCTGTCGTTGCGCCGTCGGACGACGCCAGCCTACGACGACGGCGCCCGGCCGGCCACGTACCCCGCCCACAGGCGGCCGAGACCGCGCTGCACGTGCCCGAAGCGCTCCGCGTCGCCCTCGGCGAGCGCGCCGACCCAGCCCGCCCAGATCGCCTCCGCCACGCCGTCCTCGACGGCGCCCGGCAGGGTGCGGTCGACGGCGTCGAGGACGGCCGCGCGCAGCTCGGCAACCGCCTCGCCGCCGACCTCGCCGTCGAACAGGAGGGCGCGGTGGTGCGGGCGGTCGCCGGCCGCCGCGAGCAGGGCCGAGGCGACGGCGTCGAGCCAGGCGATCGGATCGGGATCGGCGAGCGTCGTGGCCGCATCGACCCAGCGCTCGGCCTCGCGGCGTGCCAGCGCCGCGAGCAGACCGGCCTTCGTCCCGAACGCCGAGTAGAAGACCATCGTCGAGCAGCCGGCGGCGTTCGCGAGGCGGCGCATCGACAGCGCCGCCGGCCCCTCGGCGGCCAGGCGCGCGTCGGCGAGGTCGAGGAGGCCGTCGCTGACCGCCGCGCGGGCCAGGGCCCGAGCGCGCTGGTAGGCGTCGCCCTGGGCCGCCGGTGCGGCCTCGGATGCGTCGCGAGCGTCGCCGCGCGGC
>Ga0180435_10002662_pt1 | contig 18140 bp, 20 predicted proteins | sample SS_ome_3_FD_132467 | JGI IMG/M metagenome (GOLD analysis project Ga0180435, IMG submission 132467) | Hypersaline lake sediment archaeal communities from the Salton Sea, California, USA - SS_3_S_1 metaG | ecosystem: Environmental > Aquatic > Non-marine Saline and Alkaline > Hypersaline >...
AGCCTTCTATAAATTGTCTGAAATCCATGGAAGTATCTAGTAAAACCTGGGCGGTTTCAATATTTTAGCACACGGGATCACCCAGCTTGTATCTTGGAAGACCTGAACAGGTGGCCCCAAATTAGCTTGTACGGCTCCCGCTACCCCTTCATAGTGAAAATCATGACCTCCAATCACTCCATCCTTTTTAATTTTGGGCAGCCACTTGAGAATATCTTGCCGAACAGACGAGTAACTATGATTGCCGTCAATATACACAAAATCCAATGATGAATCCTCAAACCTTTTCGATGCCATAACACTTGGTTGCTTAATCTTTTCGATATTTGTGTGCCATCTAACTCGGGCATCGAAAAGTTCCTCGACATTACTAAGTTTTTTACGCCAAATATCCACCGCATAAATTGTGGCCTCTTTGAAGCAGTTAGCAAATACGACTGTAGATTCTCCGGTATAACAGCCAACTTCTACCATCGATTTAATGTTGAAATTACCCGAAAGATACTCACAACATTCGTTCAGGCCTTTAAGAAGAGGTATTCGATATCTTTTAGGAATAAGTTGGCCGCGATATCCGATTCTTTGATTTTTGGGCATGCTTATCTCCTAACGCAAAGCAAAAGCCCGCTGTATCAGCGGGCTTTTGCATTTGATGAAGGTTTTTAACTCGATAGGTAACCTTTGGCTGATGAGTATCAAAGTCTGCTAATATCCCGATGGGAAAGTTGTGTAATATCCAACCTTCACAGGCTATACTGCGACTAGTACCCAAATTATGCCAGCGGCTAAAGCTCCTGCCAATGCCAACAAGCCGACATTGACCCAAGAGGAAACACTACTCTTTTCTCCAAGTCGTTGTTCGACCATGCTTTGTGCTGAAACGTGGCTGTACCCGCGATCTTCTCTCAGATGATCCACTACATCAATGAGATCCTGACGTAGTTCTGCACGGGTCACAAATTCTGATTCCTCTTCTTTGGGAAGAGCAGCCGCCGAAACGATCCTCTCTCTAACTTCCATTCTGATTTCGGGATCAATGCTTTCGACTTCGGTTTCCAGAACTTCGCCAGTTTCTTCATCAATCAACTCGACCTCTCTTCGGTGAACGACGGGTCGGGTCTTGACGGTTTCTCTACGTGCAAGACGCAGATCAACTTTGGGCTCAATGCTGGTTTCAACAACTTCGACGCCTTCCCTAGTTTCGGGATCAAACGTCTTCAGAGTCTTCCTCTCCGCTCTACGGCCATCCTCTGCTACTATCGGTTCCACTCTTTCATCATGTTTCTTTTCATCAGCCATAGTTTACTCCTCAGTTAGAGTTGATGCATCGTCTTATTTATGTCTCTAGGCCTACTTTTATTAGAGTGCAATAAATCGAAATTACGGAGGAGTTATTAGATCCCCAGATACTAATGTATGGGGCATAATAAATTTCCTCAAAAGATTTCCACCTCCATCGAACTCCTCGACGATTTTCTTAGCCAAATCCCCCACTTTAGCACCAGCCGGGTATTCAATGGTTGTTGTAGTTGTGGCCGATGCTGCTCCACTAATCTTGGTGAATTCGAATGTTGAGCTTTGTCCTTGAACAAGCTCCCAATCCTCTTGTACAACACTGGAGTCGTACCCTAGATTGTTACCCTTAGCATCGACAGCATTGTCGATAATATCATCGTCAACAACCGAAGCCCCACCCGCAGCAGCAGGATCAAGCTCTATCAATACGTTGCAGCCGTCTTCAAATGCCACCAAGCCCGTCGTCGCATCGCGGTTGAAAACCGTGTGTCGGGCAAAATAGGTTGGCAATTCAGCCACGCCCGCCCGTGCGTTGAAACCAAGGGCTTCATCTGCGGTGCCTTTGACAACGAAAAACTTGAATTGCTCTACTCCCCGCTTCTGCCGAATCAAAATTCGATCTCTGGGAATTTGCTCGTCGTCGTAGTGACCCACACTGGCCTCAAAGTAACTGGGAAATGTCGGATGAGCATTCAAGATGGCAACAATCTGCCAAGGTTCCATGGCCGCAGGAACAGCCGTAAAACTGACATTCGAATCGTCGGTCAAATCAATCGTCAGAAAGTTCCAATTCAAGAAGTCCGAACCGATTGCAAATTGAAGAGTCAGGTCTTTGACAGGATTCCCGTCAGCGTCGTTGCCGGATAGGTCGAAGCTCCTGGGAATATCTCCCGAAGGCTCGTTCCAAGCTACAACAATATTGTGACCACGGCCCGCATTTCGGGGGCATGGAAAAGTGGGGTGATGGGCACGGTCGTCTATGACCCAGACCCCGTAAAAATCCTCATGGAATGGATTCATGAAATACGTCATATGATTCTCCTGTCGTGTTCACACGTCCTTTATTATGTAGTGTAGTAACACCCATAATAAAACGGCCCCTTTCGCCCGAAGGGCGAAAGGGGCCTTGCATAGGCACCTGAAGCATTATCTTAGACTTCCCAACCAGCGGTGCCTTGACCTACACTGGACCTTTTCAATCAAATACCGTCTAGCACCAAGCTTGCCAGACTAGCTCTCGACAGGGTGGTTTGCCCCTGTTTGCTCTTAGGGGTCTTTTGCCTAAGAGTTCTACGCTTATCGATTTGCCCAATTTCGGCAATTCGATCTTTGCGGAAGGTTTTCACGGGATAGTTACCTGTCCGCAGCACACTGCCTTCTCTCAGTTCGTAGCCGGTAATCGAGGTCCTAGTTTGTTTGGTGATTGCGACCACGCGGCGAACCGGATGAGTGTGGTGCCCCTGGTAGTAAAACCTAGCCACGGGCAAGTTTCGAACTAGAGTATACTTCTGGTTCATTTCACTACTCCTTGTAGCTGACATTTAAGATGCCAATAATCTAACAGCTTCTTCAGGAAAGTGCAATAGCAATTTCTAAAATTCTTCTAGTTCGTCTTCCGATAGATCATCCAGGGCATCCATGGTTTCGGGAGTCAGGGCAAAAACTGAGGGCTCCTCACCATCTTCTAGTCGGATACCTAGTCTTTTGTCCATAATCCCCTTAAACATAAGTTCGCCTATTCTGATCTTTTCGGCCCATCGTATTACTTGAGTCACCCCATCTGTGTCTTCGATACCGCACACAGCACACATCATAATGAAGTTGTCAATTTCTTGGGGGCTCAGGGGGACGAATTTTCTATCAGTTTCGCACCAATACAGGTCATCGTTTCTGATAATTTCACTCAGACTCATTGGTCCTCCTTGTGATAACCATGGAATTTTAAGTATCCATGGTCATGTGTATAATCAAGCTCTTTAAACGAAGCGTGGTTGAACGTTGGGGCTTTTGGTTCATTGGCGATCTTCCAAGCTAGTTCGAATCCATATTGAGCCACTTTCTGCAAACCGTAGCAATCGACCGAGTCTGCCGTATCGTTGGGGGTATGGTAGGTGTTGGTCACTCCAGTATGCAAAAACCCAACAGGCACACGCTTGTTGTAGAAGCTGACATGGTCGGAACCACTGCCCCGTGTGCTTGTGATTCGCTTTCCGAAAGAGTATTTGTTGTTGAGTTCCTCGATGTAGCGTTTTACATCAGGTGAGCTATTCCCATCGTGGAATGTAACGGCAAAGGCTGTTCTACCCCCCAGATGCCCGATCATATCCATGTTTAACATGAAGATGTGTTTTTTCATATCGGGACCGTTTTTAGGGAATGTAGGATTGTTGCAGTAGTATCGACTGCCGATCAGACCCATTTCTTCAGCACTGTAAGCCTGGAGAACGACGGTTCTCTTCGGCTTTAGCATTGCGAAAGCTCTAGCCATTTCAATCAGGGCTACCGTACCCGAAGCATTATCGTCGGCACCGGGATGCACTTCCCTACGATTGGGGGTCCTGGACATCTTTGGCCCATACCCGATGTGATCCATGTGGGCTCCGATGACAATGATTTCATCTTTTAAGTAGGGGTCACTACCTTCGATCCAGCCATAGATGTTTTGGGTAAAATCATCTCCGGTTTCATTGTGGGGCCCAGGATTCATTCTTTGAATTCTGAATTTTTGATATTCGGTTTTAAGTCCTGCTTTTTCAAATTCGTCTTTGATGTAGGCTGCTGCCAGAACATTCCCTTTCTTCCCAGACATCCTACCTTCCCAGGCATTGTCGGCCAACTTGTAGAGATGCTTTTTACATTCTTCTTGTGTGATTGAATTGACCGCATCTTCTAGTGTCCATTGTGGCTCAGGGGGAGGAGGTGTGACGGAGGGAGGTCGCGTTATTGGGGGCTGCGTGTCTGGTCGGTCCTCTGTCAACAGGACGCCTCCAAAGATTGCTAGCAGCACGACGACGAGGGCCATAAGGATCGTTGTCAGTTGTTTGTTTTGCATGTTTGCCTCACTTCTTTCTAGATTTCAGGGGATCAACCCATCCATCATCATCTTGTGTTACTTGCTCTTGTTTCTCTTCGCGTTTCTTCTGTCGCTTCTTGATAAATTGTCCCGTAAAGAAGCTCACCAGGGCGTACCACATGGCTTGGAGGGTAATTCCCAGGAAGGATGTTGTGGCGACTATGGGGCCAATGAACGCTCTCTTCTTCTGTGGTCTATCTTCCATATTCCTCCTTGTGATCCTATATAAATGAGCAACTAGAAAGGAGAAAATATGGATGAAACCAAAAGTTTGCCGACTAGACCAAAGAATCTGGTCTACCCGAAAATACCTTTTGAAGATTTTTATGTTCAATTTGATTCGGTCAAGGAGATGGCCGACAGCAAAGAGTGGAAGAAGATCTATTCGAAATACTACGAATTAGATCCTTTTGAGTTGGAGATCCCTATCGGAGAAACCACAGACGATCAAAACAACTTCCCTCCAGAAAAGCAAATTGAAGAACTTACCAAAATATACAACAGCTTCTACTACTTCTGTCACAGGTACGTTAAAATTCTGCATCCTGTACATGGCACCATCCCTTTTGTGTTATACAAATACCAACGGCGGGTGATTGATTGCTATCGAGGTAAAAAATACAACATGGTGTCCAAGTTCCGACAGGGGGGACTGACTACTGTTGCGGTACTGTATGGCCTCTGGCAAGCGATGTTTCGGAAGGACAGACAAATCTATGTTCTGTCAAAAACTGACCGTGAAGCTCTCGCTGCTGGAGATATCGCCAAAAAGGCTATGGATAATTTGCCAACATGGATATACGACAAAGAAAAGGCCGACATCAGCAAGCACGAAAAACAATTCCACGATGTTGGATCTAAAATTTGCTTCTATACCCCTGAAGCTGCCCGTGGTAAGTCTGCATCAATGATTATCATCGATGAGGCTGCGTTCATCCCAGGAATGAACGATCACTGGAAGGCTATGTATCCAGTCGTTGCAACGGGTGGAAAGATCAATGTAGTTTCCACGGTTAACGGTCTGGGCAACTGGTACGAAGAGATGTACCACGGGGCTCAGGCCAACGAAAACTTCTTCAATGTAATCGACATCGATTATTGGGAGCATCCCATTTATGCCAACCCAGATTGGGCGGCAATCACCAAAGCCAACCTGGGAGAGAAGAAGTGGCAGCAGGAGATCTTGCGTGACTTCTTAGGATCTGGTGAAACTTACATTTCACCACACATTATCGGGCAACTAACTCGATGCACTAAAGAGACTCCTCCCCTTAGAACGGCTTTCCACAAATGGACGAATCGCAATGCCGCTAAATTGAACTGGGAGGATGGAGCCCTGTGGATCTGGAAAGAACCACAAGATGGTCAGGAATACATCATCGGGGTAGACTGCTCCGAGGGAAAAGGGGATGACAATCAGTGTTTCGAGGTTTTCGACATGACAACGCTGGAACAGGTTGCTGAATTTTACAGCAATTTGATTCCACCACATATTTACGCTCAAATCATCCATCAGATTGGGTCTTACTACAATACTGCTCTTGTGGTTGTTGAAAACAACGCAATAGGCGGTGCCGTGGTTGGCATGCTGCAAAACGATTTGGCTTATGAGAACCTTCACTACGAAACGAAGAAGGTTGTGGTCAATACCCCCGGCATCAAGGTACAAGTAGCGAATCGCTCTGTGTTCTTGGAATCCTTCCAACAGCGTTTGCACAACAATACCGCCAGGATCAACAGCAAAAGGCTGGTCCATGAACTCAAGACGTTCATTTACAACGCTCAAAAGAAAAAGGCCGAAGCAATTAAAGGCAAGCATGATGATGCGGTCATGGCCTGTTGTTTCGCTCTGCATATCCGCGACGAACAGATGAGAGGAATCCCGGTGGGTGCCGATGTACCCGAAGAAATGACTAAGATTTTCAAATCAGAGATGTATGCGGAGATCAGGAAAGAAATCATGGAGGGTGCCCAAAAGGACTGGCAAATGGAAGAATCGGAAGATCCCCTTCTGATTAGTGATTCTGAGGATATTCTGCCTCCGATTACTTTCAATATTAAAAGAAAACACGACAAGCTACTAAAGGAGTTTGGTTGGTAATGGGTAAAACAGAAAAGACTAAGAAACTAATAGAAGAAGCAATTCGACAACTGCCGGAAGACTTTTCTCTGCGCGATGCTCGATACCACATGACCCGAGCTTTGAATGAGATCCAACAGGTCGAAAAGAAGCGGGCCAAACGGTCCCAGCAAGAAGAGAAGCTAACCCCCCGTCAGAAATGGGAGATGGATTTGCAGACTGGCAGTCTTGTTCGACCGGAACTTACTCCACAGCAGAAGCATGATGTTCTTGCTCAAATCGACAGCATGATCGATGAACAAGAGAAAAAGATACAAAATGCTCGCAACAAGGACGAAGACGAAACCGACCTTCTTACAGATTAGACCTCAAATTTAGCTGCTTCAAATAGAAAAGGTATCTTTCGTAAGCATCCTGGCCTCTTTGGACAAGATCCAGGGGTACATTCTCGATACCCTCTTCGATGAATTCTTCCAGGGTAGGTTCAAGCTGCGTATTGAGATCTAAATACTCTTCTATCAGTGAGAAACCGGTTCCGCTGGTGAGATCGTCCCAGGTTAGCAAAACCGCTCCTGGGGTGCATCTGGCTAGCTCACAAATGCGGGTGAGCCGAAAACAGTAGTAGCTGGTCGCATTTTCTCGGCTATATTCCCTCATGTTGTTGAGAGTTGATTTGGCCGAACGGACCACATAGATGAATTTACAACATGTTAACAGGCTCTTGCAAGCGAAATTGGCATTTAGGAGGAGGTGATCGCCGTAAATGGCTGAGGCCGTTGGCCACTTATGCTTCTTGGCAAACATCCAATTTAGATCGTCAGGATGGTAGTAGGCCCCATGAGAAGTCTCGATGGTTATGATCGGATTACGATTCATTACCTTGACTAAATCATTGGACCCCGATCCAAAGTGGCTGACAATAAAAAGTACATTCTTCATTGTAATAAATGAGTACGGATTGGTAAATAAATACGGCAACTAGAAAAGAGAGGTAACACTATGCCGTGGTGGGATTTTTACAAACTTTGGACCTATAGTTTCGAAAAAGGTCCTCTGGAAAAGCAACGAGATCTGACCCAGGCACCGACCGGTGCTGGGGTGGGTATGCCCGAAGCAATTCCCGACCTTCGCGGGGAAGCCTGGGGAGGTGGTCCACGCGGGTCCGTTCGTCTTCATGACAGTAACGATTTTATCGATCTGTCCACCGTCACCAACCGGCTCGCCAGATACAAGGAATACGAACGTCTTCGAAATCTGGCTGAAATTGAGATGGCCATGACGGTTATCGCTGAAGAGGCCTGTGTCATGGGCCGCACGAAAGTCGCAACCGTTTGGGATGGATACGTTAATATCAGCAAGCTGGCCAAGGATTGGGAGAAGAATCCCAAGCCGTTCCTGGTTTATGCCTGGGACTTCGCCAAGGATGACTATACATTAGCGTGGGCCTATGAGCCCCGACTTGTCAAGAGAGCCAAAACTGTCAGGGTGACCTTCCATGATGGCACCCAATTAGTCGCAACTGATGACCACAGGGTCCTAATGTTGGACGGAACCTGGATGGAGATGGGCGGCATTCAAGTCGATGACAAGTTCAAGGCTTTTCATAAGGTGGATGCAGATCGTCGGCACAATCAACTATCCAAGAATGTCTTCTCCAGAGTCTTCACCTACAAAGACGGCTGGAAGAGTGAACGACAATTTATTGATGAATGGCGAACCGGCGAAACAACTCACAGACAAGACAACGTCAATAAGGTCGCCAGAATGCTGGAGGATGGTGCTAGTGTTCGTGAGATCGAAAAAGCCACCAACGTTAAGTGGTCGCACCACAAAAAACGAATGGAAGAGGCTGGCTTCACCCTAGCTGAACATCGTCAGTTGAGTTACAAGTATGACTTTAAGCGGGTAATCAACGTCGAATCTCACGATGAGGTCAACGTTTACGATATGTCGGTCAAAGACCATGAGAACTTCTGCACTGATTCGGCGGTTGTTCACAACTGTCAAATTGGTGACAACGGCCACGTCTTTGAGATCAAGTGCAAAAACCAAGAAGTCAAAAAGGAGCTAGAGTGGCTACTGTTTAGTCGTAAAATGCTCAACTTGGACCGAAGGTCCTGGAATCACGTCAAGCGACTTTGCATCTTCGGGGACGGGTTCTTTGAACTTCTTACGAATCCCGACAATCCCAAAGACGGCATTCTTAAGATGCAAGAACTTCCACCCGACAGCATGTATCGAATCGAAACTACGAAATGCCGTCTGGTGGAATTCCAACAAGGTAAAGATGGCCCCGACTATCAGGCCCTTACCCGAAATGAAGTCACAAAGGCTACAGAAGCCGACCTACAACAAGCCACAGCTATTCGATTCGCACCAAAGCAAGTCATCCACTTCCGCATCGGGGACGACAGAAAAGCGTTCTATCCCTACGGACAGAGCTTGATTGAACCCGCACGCGGGCCAGCCCACCAACTAAGGTTGATGGAAGATGCAATGGTCGTCTATAGATTGACTAGGGCACCAGAACGGAGGATCTTCTACATCGATGTAGGTAAATTGCCGCCGTTCAAAGCGGAAGCATTCATTGAGAAGATGAAAGATCAATTCCGCAAAAAGAAGGTCGCCAGGACAAGAGGTGGTGGTGGTGGAGCCAATGTCGTTGAAGAAAGGTGGCATGCTCCCGCTGCTGACGAAGATTACTGGTTGCCGATCCGACCCAACTCAAACACAAGGATCGACACCCTTCAGGGAGCCCAAAACCTGGGCGAAATCGATGATGCTCTGTATTTCAGAAACAAACTCTTTACAGCCCTGAACTTCCCACAAAACTACTTCAACAATAGCGACCCACAGCAGACTAGAGTCTCGGTTTCGTCGCTAGACGTGCGATTCGCCCGAATGATCGAAAGAATTCAAGCACACTACGTTGATGGAATCGTAGAACTTTGCGAACGACACCTGGAACTCAGAGGGTTCCCCGATGAAGCCTATGAAGATCTGGAACTCAAAATGACTCCTCCGTCCGATTGGAGGGAGATGAGTAGAAGCGAAGTCCTTCAAGCAAGACTGAACTTTGTTACTAGCCTGAAGGGTGCGATGATAATGGCCGATTACGATCTGCTAACGCGATACATGAATCTGCCCGCAGAAGAAGTCGAAGAAATCATCGCCCGCAATACCATTCAAAAACTTCAAGAGCTTAAGCTGCAAATCATCGGTCAAAACCCGCCACTCATGGGAGTCGGAGTACCAGGAGCCCCATCGGGAGAACAAGAGATCGGGGCAGTGCCGGGCGGTCCTAGCCCAATGTTGGGTGGCGAAGAAGGGGCACCTCCTGAAGGAATGCCTCCTGAAGGAGCGGAAGGAATGCCGGGAGCCGAAGGACCACCTCCAGAAGGCGAAGCCGGGCCTGAGGCCGCTCAACCGGGAGGCGTGGCTTTACCGGAACCAGACACCCAGGATATTAAACGGTTCGATCTAGAGATTAAGAACTACAGTCAACAGCAAGATGCGGAAGACATAGACTATAGCGAGGAGGAATAATGGACGATAAGAAGACCTATGTAATCCTCATTCGGCATCCAGAAGAATCCAATGCCACCCCTTTTTGTGGAAACAAGGAAGAAATAGAGCAGCACAAGGGCTTACACAAAGATTGCCCATACATGTTGTTCGAAGCACAAGAGATTGATCGACAGGGAGATTGGGGATAAAAAAGGGCAAAACGATAAAATAAGAGCCGCTCCCGCATAGCGGGAGCGGCTCTCTTTATGTCTTGTCAATCGAGATTTAGTCTTCCATACCGCCAGCCGGGTTACTATCAGCAGCGGGCGGTGCTACGACATCTGTATCGTCCTCCACATCACTTTGCACGCCGTCGCCGGGGGAGAATTCAGTGGATGGGTTCTCGATTTTCTCTAGTAGTTCTTTAATATCAGGATCTTTGCTTCCCAGTTGTGCGAAGAAGTCTTTTGCTTCTTGAGGATATCTCTTCCACGCCAATCTTATCACTTGCAATAACAAATCGTCTTGATTTGATGCTGAGTCTACTGAAGTGTTTTCTTTGAACCTGACGAAGCTACTAAATGTTTTCATTATTAAATCTCATGTTTTTAGCGGTTGCGGCATACTATAGATATAGTGACATCCGCCTCTATTTAGGCATATGTGATGTGAAAATGACGTTGAATATCCAAATCTGTGCGAGACAGAGTGGGTGAAATAAAGTCTAGTCGAACAGGAGTAAAGCGATCATGAAGAAGAAACTCATCAATTATGATGTTTTTGAGAGAATTGAACAAGATTCGCTATCATCAGCAGAAGCCGAACTGGCAGAAGCCGCTCCAATCTTTGCAAAAGCACTCCAATTGAACTGTGCCGAGCTTCATTGTTTTGGTCCCAGTGATGTCCTTTATGAAACTTGCGATGGTTCTTTTGTCCACGCAAACTATGAAGTTAAGGACAGCTATATCACGTTTGATAACGTTGAAGAACTGGTCCTCAATGAAGAGACAGAGTACAACAAGCAACGCGATCTCATTGGCGACATGCTTGATGCTTTATTGGAAGACAAAGAAGAGAAGGCGAACCAGTTATTTAGCGAATACTTAACTCTCCCAAGAACTCGCAGAATCTTTGTTGAACGAAAACAAGAAAAGGCCATTAGTGATAAGGGCCCAATTCTTGAGAGAATTGGCAAGAAAAAGAACAAAAAGAAGCCCTGCTGTCACGGTATGGCTTGCAAAGAGAGCATGCAAAAGGCACTCGCGGGTTGGGGTCGGATGTGTGAACATGTTTTTGAATACCTTGACTACAAACAATACGGTCCCGCCGTTAGTGAATCCAAGGTTCGCTATGATGACAGGGGCAACGCTGTAGGTCTTCGTATTCCAACGACACAGTTGAGAAATGAGCAAAAGCTGCTTTCTTTCGACTGGAAGACCCTCAATACCGACTGTGTTTGCAAGAGAATGAATGCCAAGACGCTGTCAGAGGACGTGCAATTCGCACAGGCTGTCGCTGATCTTAAGCGACACAATGCTCTATCTGACAACAATGCTCTGGAAGAAGTCCTTGAGAATATCATCAGCAAATGGCCACACGTCATTTACCTGACTCAAGACGAACTTTCCGAATCGATCAAATCGGCTCTTGAAACAGCCGGTGCGACGAATTACGACGATCAAACATGCGATTTCATGGCCGAAGGAATCCTTCGAACAGCCCATCACGCCTACGTTGATCGTGTTGCCAAGATCTTGAAGCTGGCTGGTGCCCGCGTTGACGAAGGTGCTGAAGATCCTTACATGATCTTCAAGAACGTCGTTGACCAGTTCTATCCCGCTCTTGATGAAAATGCAACTGTCGAGATGCAAGTCTTCGTTGATCTCTACGAAGCTCTTCGACACGTTCACAAGGTTGCAACCGAAGAAAACAACGTAAATCTTCGTGCGGAAGCTTCGATGCATTTGACCGAACTTCTGCCTATCGTGCAACAAGAGGTCGAACCCTCTCTAGAGGTTGCTGAATCTGCTGCTGAATGGCTGGCAATGTTAGTTGAAACCAACCTTGAAACAAAGGATTGGGATGTAAGCAACACGCCTCACATTACTGTCAGTGGTGACCATCCCGCGATGGCTGACAAAGCACGTCAGAAGTACGCTCCTGCCGCAGATGCTAGTGGCGATTGGGGAGATGTTGCTCCTGCCAGTGACGGTGCCAGCTATAAGGGTGGCGAAGCCGACCTTATGAGAAACCGAGCGTATGGCAACCTGGGCGGCTCTGATGTCTTCCCGGCTTTGAACAATCCATATGTTCCGACACCATTTGGTGACTACAAAATTAAGGGAGAGAAAGCAATTGAGGCCGATTCGGATCAATTAGCCCACTGGGGCACAAGTGATACATGGCCAGGGTTGCAGAATCCCTATACTCCTGCCGCAGTGACACCTTACACGTATAAGATGAACCACGGTAAGGAGCCCGATCTAGTCGTTGACCAATAACAAACGGGAGGTTTTATGGAACTGCTTGTAGAACATGATTCAACTCCCGGTACGATCTATGAAGATCGGCTTATTCTCGGGGGTGCAATTGGTGCCGTCTTGAACGAGATGACGCTGAATGAATCGACCGACTCGTCTGGTTCTCTGAAGTTCAGGGGCAAATTCCAGGAAGCCGAAGCGGTCAACAAGAATAAGCGAATGTATCCGTACACCGTTCTCAACCAGAATGTTCTCAAACTGGATGAGGTTATTAAAAACGGTGGTTTGGTTGGTGAATTAGATCACCCAGCGGATTCTATTATTCACTTTGAGAAGGCTTGCCACAAGATCACAAAACTGTGGTGGGAAGGCAAGACCCTCATGGGTGAAGGAGTAATCCTTAATACACCAGCGGGCAAAATTATCAAGTCTCTTCTCAACGATGGGGTGAGGGTTGGTATCAGTAGTCGTGGTGTTGGAAATGGTAAGGTGAACGAGGATGGTGTCCTTGTTATTGGCGAATCTTATAAGCTAATTACGTTTGATGCTGTGGCAGATCCCAGCACAAATGCCGCCTTCCAAAAACAAATAAAAACACGCGAAAGCGTGGTTCCAGTGTCACCGGAGCCACAAGCTGAAGTTAAAAATGAGGCTAGCGGCTTATATACTGTTAACTCTGAACTGGTTAAGGCTTGTTTTGGTGGCATTGTTCAAAAAAAGGCCAAAGAAATCCAAGAGAGGTTACAATAATGGAAAAAATCGTTGAAGCGTTGAGCAAACTACTTCCTGAAGAGCAAGTTGCCGAGGTTGCTGAGGCCGTGCAGGGCGAACTGGAAACCGCTAAGGAAGCTTTGGAGCAAGAATATAGCGATAAGCTCCAAGAAGCCTACAAAGAGTTTTCAGAAGAACTCAAGCAAGCTGAACAAACCGGTGAACAGGGCTACAGCGAAGCGTTAGCTATGATTAAAGAGCTTCGGGGTCGTCTTGATACGCAGAAGAAAGAATTTGAATCTGCTATGCATGATGGCTACGAAGAGGCTTTCCAAATGCTAGAAGCTGAGAAAGCAAAGAATGAAAATCTCGATGTCGAGATGTATGAAGAATTCAACAAAAAGCTCCAAGAGATGCGTGAATACTTCATCGACAAGATTCATCAATTCCTTGAATACAAGGGCCCCGAGATCGCTGAGAGTGTCCGTCGTGACCTCGTTAACGATCCTCGCTTGGTCGAAAACAAAGTTGTCCTGGACAAGATTGTCGAAAACGTTTCTGACTACCTTGATGCAGATCAATACAACAGTGTTGCAAATGCCAAGCTTGAAGAAGCCAGTCAAGCGATTGAAGATCTAAGAAGCCAAGTGAAGATTCTGGAATCCAGAAACATCCGACTTGGTACAGAGAATGGCAAGCTGAATGAAGCCGTGCGACAGCAAGAGCAATTGCTGGCCGAGGCCAATGAGAATGCCGCTCAAGACGACAAGCAAGAAAGACAACAGAAAGCAAAGAACGTAACGGGGAGAGGACGGGTCGCTGAAGAAGGCATCATTCGCGAACATCAAGAAGAAGTTCCCGAGGGAGAAGCCGACGATAGCGACACAACATTAGTTGAAAGTCTTGATCCTGACATGCTTGCCCAAATGCAAGTTTTGGCTGGGACCAAGGAAGACGAATAAACAATAACCAAGGAGAAAAATGCAATCAGCAAACGCAAAGTTTCTTAATGAAGCTGCCGTAATGGAAAACCGTTGGGGCGAAACTGGTCTGCTGAACGGCATTAAAGATCGTTATACCCGTTCTTGCACCGCCGTTCTTCTGGAAAACCAACGCCTCATGAATGAAGTAAGCACCGACACAGGTGACATTGCTCAATTCAAGAGAATCTCTATTCCATTGGTCAGACGTATTTATCCGCAACTGATCGCCAATAAGGTCGTTTCGGTTCAACCTCTGCTCGGCCCCACGGGTCTAGTTTACTACCTGAGGTTCCGTTACTCCACCAATAAAGGCGATGTCCGAGGTGCCGACAACAACGCTGGATTCCCCGGCGACGATGTCAACTCCCTCCAACAGTTGGCCAGTGGTGACGCAAACCTGTCCATCTACTACTCTCACCAGCTAGTAGAGAACGAAACCACATCGACAGATGATGGTGCCGACGTTCTCTCGGTCTTCAGCCCACTGGAACACACTCCAATCTTGGCTGGTACGATCACTGGTACGATCTATGATGGTGGTGTTGCAATTCAAACTTTCGTCATTGACGAAAACAACAACTTCACTTTCACCGACATTGGTGCCCCCGCTCCCAAGGTCACAGCCGGAACACTAGATCTTACGACTGGTGAGATGACGCTGACCTGGAACGGTGCCCCCGGTGAAAACTATTGTATCATGAGCTATGAATACAATATGGAGTGCAACCAAGATCTCCCAGAAATCAACCTCGTTGTTGAATCCGAAGAGATCGCTGCAAAGACCCGAAAGCTGAAGGCTGTCTGGTCATATGAGGCCCAACAGGACCTCCGCTCGCAGCACAATCTGGACGCTGAGGCCGAATTGACTGCGGTTCTGGCTCAAGAAATCAACCTTGAGATCGACCGTGAAGTCCTCACCGACCTCCGTAACAACGCTGGCACCGTCGCCAGTTGGGACTTTAATACCGCTCTAGGGGACACCATTAAGGAGAAGTACGAATCCCTCTATGTGAAGGTTGTCGAAGTTACGAACGTCGTCCACCGTAAAACCCTGCGTGGTGGCTGCAACTGGCTCGTCACAAGTCCTGAAGTAGCAAGCATTTTCGAAACCGCAACTGCTGGTTTCGCTCCTGCTCCTTCCGAGACATTCACGTCGAGCTTGGGCATTCAATACGTCGGAACAGTCAACAATCGCTGGAGACTGTACAAAGATCCTCTATTCCCAACGGGCCAGATACTAATGGGCTATAAGGGGGATAGCTATATGGATTCCGGCTATTTTTACTGCCCCTACGTGCCACTGACACAGACCCCAGTGGTACTAGATCCCGATTCGTTCTGCCCCCGAAAGGGTATACTCACTCGGTATGGCAAGAAACTCCTCCGCGAGGGGGCTAAGTTCTACGCCCGTCTGAGCATCGCGAACTTCGTGATCTAATTGTGGGTTTTATGCAGCCCCTCTAAAGAGGCAAAGCATAAAGAAGACATAAAAGCCCGCTGGCTTCGCCAGCGGGCTTCTTCTTTGCACTCCCTGCAAAATCAAGGTTGCAGGGAGTGTACTCTGTTATGGCATGGACACGAAATTCGACTTTGGACCGGAACTAGAAAGAACAAAAGAAAACGCACTCAAGCTGGCTGAGAAGTGGAGCGAGAAATACGACCTAGAACGCATCCATGACCAATCATGGAGAGCTAGGGTTGCCATCATTCTTGAAAACCAACATCTGTTCAATGAACAGACCGAAGTCAGTGATTGGTTTGCCAAACTCAGCATGAGCCTGATTCCCTACATCTACTTTCATATCCCCCTAAACAAAATGGTATCGATTCAACCGATACTTCATCCAGAGGATGAAATCTTTTGCCTGGGATTCTCGGAATCAAGTGGGGAGATAAGACTTGAGATACAAAAAAGTCCAGTGTCTTGCAAAACCATAAGATACAAGAAGACGACATTCAAAGAAGGGGATGACGTAGATGTCAAAGAGGTAGGTCAGGCTCTTGCAAATGAACTGACGCGAGAAGTAGCCACCGATCTAAGAAACAATGCTGGCACCTATGCCCGATTTGATTGGGAGCCAGTTGGCAAAGACAAGACTCTCAGAGAGCAGCATGAACAATTATACATCAAGCTGCTGGAGATAAGTTCCATCATCCACAGGAAGACTCTGCGGGGGGCAGCGAATTGGATCTACACGTCACCTAAGATCTCGGACATCTTCTTGTCGGCCTGTACCCGTTGCTTCATGCCTCCTCCCGTATACGCGGACGACGGCATCTACTACGAGGGCACAATCAGCAATCGCTGGAAGCATTTTCGCGATACTCTCTGCCCTGATAACGAGATCCTGATGGGATATCGCGGAGATAGCTACATGGACGCCGGATACATGTACTGTCCTTATATTCCTCTTGAACATGCTCCAAAGATTGGGGAAGAAGAAGTCATCATTAGAAGGAGAGCCAAAAAGCTGCTTGTTGGAGGGCTCAAGTTTTATGCCCGAATCACCATCAACAATTTCGATGACATTTGAGCTATCTAGGGATAGATGAAAACTATCCTGTTCGTAAGACATAATATCGATTGGCGGGCCATGACGATGGACAGATTCATGGCCCAATCTCTTGAGCATGCTCCAGGGGCTATTGGAGGCAATGCCCTACAGTGGTTTCAGGAACATCAATACATCATCTCGACTTGGAATCGGTTGTTCAAAATCAACTACTTTGATTTTCGTGCAAAAATCAAAGACTTGGCAGAAGACACGTTCAAAGATGTAACCGTAATTAGAGGGCCGGAAGAGCTTCGGGAGGAATGCCTGAAAGAAGGGGATGCTTACTTGGTGCCTATTGATGATGATGATTGGATTTCTCCCAGATTAGCAGAGGCTCTAGGAAAACAAACCAGTACCGTGGTGAGTTGGAGAATGGGTCCGTCTAGAACCTCCTCCTCAAAACGATTTTCCTCCCTGCCTCAGAGATTCTCATCGTGCAACTATGCTTTTAAGAAGTCTTTCGTGCAGCAAAATCCTAACACGCAAAAACTACTGTTTTACCATAATTCTAGTCTACGTTATGCCAAGTCCTTAAATTTGGATTGCGTAACTTTCCAAGAAGTATTAACCTACACGAATAAAACGCTGGCATCGTTGGTGACTTTGAGTGTGTTGTGGGCCAAATCCTCATCTCAAGCCGAACTAGCCACCAGGATGTTAAATGAAGCAGCTAGATTGGCCGTCAGGCCCTCAACAAAAAAATGGCACTATCACACAGAACAAACGGCGAAACTGCATCGGGAATTGCTCAAACCAATCTACCTGTAGCTACTCTATTAAGGCATGAATACTGGTTACTTCTATTGTCCTTACATCCCGATACAAATGGAAATGAAAACTATACCGACCAGAGTGTGCGATTGCTACATCATCAGCACTGAGAAATACGAGGACCATCGTGGGTTCCTGCAAGAGCTTTACAACGAGGACTGGAGGGATCTCAGCAATGAAAAGATACCCTCTGATGTTCACGTCAAGTGGAATCACATGGTAGCATCCAAATCGACGTATGGGGTCATCAGAGGCATCCATTGGGCTCCCTACAACAAATTGGTGTCCTGTGTCGCGGGCAAACTCTTCGACGTAATTGTGGACCTCCGTCCACATTCTGACACCTACCTGGAATGGGTAGGAATATGGCTGTCAGAGGACGACACCAGAAAAATCTTCGTCCCTGCGGGTTGTGGACATGGATTTTTCGCTGATGATGACAATACGGTCATGGTCTATCTCAAAGACCAAACCTACAAGCCCGGTGTGGAGAAGGATTGGCACTATGAGTCATTTGGAATAGAGTGGCCTAAAGCCGATTACATTTTGTCAGAGAAGGACAAGAAGGCTCCTCGCTACAAGAAGTAAAGTAGGGCCGCTCCCGCTTCGCGGGAGCGGCCTTTCCACTACTTAACGACATACTTAACACCATCCACAACTATCCATTGTATAGTCCTGTGATCG
>Ga0180435_10002663_pt1 | contig 18136 bp, 15 predicted proteins | sample SS_ome_3_FD_132467 | JGI IMG/M metagenome (GOLD analysis project Ga0180435, IMG submission 132467) | Hypersaline lake sediment archaeal communities from the Salton Sea, California, USA - SS_3_S_1 metaG | ecosystem: Environmental > Aquatic > Non-marine Saline and Alkaline > Hypersaline >...
CCCATTGGGTATGATAATTCCTGGCAGGGCCCGATGTATTTGTTTCCTGGATAAATATATACATACCGCAAAAACGGGAAAATTCAATCGTAAGCAGTACAATCTCAGAACCTTTGAGCGTTCAAAGGTTCCGAACCTCCAAAACCGCCCCGCCCGGACTTTTTGGGCAGGCTTTATGGAGCGGTTAAATGATAATGTTGTGCGAATTCGACTTTTTCTGGTGTAATCTTTTACCGCAACGTATTTACAGGGCCTTAGTAATGAATTTGTTTCATTTTTAGCAACTTCGAGTTATTTTCCGAAGGTTGATTATACCCATCGGGTATGAAAATTCCTGGCAGAGCCCGATGTAATTGTTTTCTGGTTAAGTATATACATAACGCGGAAACGGGAAAATTCAATCGTGATGAGTATAAATTCTCCTGTTGCTCAAAAGGCCCTGTGGAATGAAATATTGGCCCCCATAAACTGCGAAAGTTAAGTTATGACACATTGGGCGAAGACTTATGGAATATCCGGGCTAAGGTTTTTGATGAATAGAGCCGGGGTGTTCTTCGCGAAGGAGTCTTTTTTTTATCTTCCGGAAAATTTTAAACGCGGGCTTGGGAACCAGGTCCTTTTGGAGAAGCCCTCCATGGAGAAGAATACTGTTGTCACGGTCAGCCAGATCGGCCCAGGTAATCGTTTCCACATAAGGTTTACTTAAAGCGACCTGATATACCTGATCCAGCCATAAAGCCTGAGTATCTTCCGACCAGGGGCCGTGCCAAAAGCCGGGATCGCCCAACGGCCCACTATTATCCCGCGGATCGGGTTTGCTGGGTACCTGAACCGAGGCCAGATGAATTGATTTCCCGAAAACTCCGAGTTTATCCAGCAAGCAGGATATATCCAGGATGTCGCGGGTGCGCATCCCTCCTCCGCCGCGGCCGAATCTCAACTTTACTCCCAGGCCATCGAAATTAGCGCCACTTTGACAGATCATGTCCACATAAATCAATGGAGGCAGGGCGCGCTGGTTATAGGCATAATATTCACCCCAGGGTTCGGTCAATTCCACCAGAATCAGAGATCGGGGAGCGGTACGCTTTGCCGCCAAGACCCCCGAGCGGGTCATTTCGATAATTTGTTCAAAACTGAACTTAAAGCAATTTTCCACATTCATGCCGCTGATTACGTCCCAGGCCTGAACTTTGTTGCTATAGCGTTCGACCACAGAAGTAATATAATCATAGGCCATCTCCCGAACCTGATCGAAATCGTTTTCCCAAATAAAAAGCCAATCAGGAAGCATACCCGGCAAAAAATTCAGAAGAGGCCCGACTTTGACAGCAATACGATTACGAGAAAGCCAATTGACACATTCGTCAAGCCATTCAAAATTTCTCACCTGCTCTTTGGGTTCAATTTGTCGCCAACTTACGGGAACGGTAACAAAGCGAAAATTATCTTTGATAAACTTTAGATATTTAGTATCCCGGATACGAGCGGTATCCAGGCAGCAACCAAAACTATGACGACTGAATCCATGGGTAGAATGGCGTCGATCCAGAAATAATTTGGCGTGCGCCAGAGAAATTTCCTCACCGGCCTTCATGGCCATTACCAAAGCTTTATCAGCCGCGATGGCCGCCTGTTCAGGGTGGTCGATCAGAGAAAGAGCCTGAACCAGGTTGTCTAATGCGCGATCGATCAAATCATGCTGAGATTCAATCAAGACAGGAGACGCGGCATCACTGTCTGAAATGCCCCATTCTTCCCGCTTTTGAGATATCCGCAGCAGTTGTCCGCGGGCGAGTTCGACATTGAGATTATAGGGCCGCTCTCTTCCCGGCAGACGCGTGGTTTGCAGTTGGACCCGACCAAATCCGTCAACATTCCATAACGTGGCTAAGCCAAGAGCCATATCGCTATGCCGTTCGGCCAAGAGTTCCCCTTCACTAGTGATTTCCAAACGACTGCGAACCGGGATGTCATCCTGGGCAAACAGATGGGGATGGTTGTTGGCTAACAGTTTAATGTGGTCTGGTTTGCTGTTGTATAACTTAAAACGAATCATATCCTGCCTCGGTCAGTGCATAAACTAATATGAGCAATTATAGCATGAAAATAACTTTTTTAAAGAAACTTTTTCATTGGAGGAAAGACAGACGCAATAAAAGGGGTATATTCATGGTGATTGAGTTTTTTTTGTTTTTGGAATATGTATTTACTTGTCAGAAAAACAATTACCTCTGCCCTGGAATTGTCTTATTTATAGGGTATAACAGGATTGGACGGAACGTGAAATGGTGCTGGTGTTGAATATGTTTTCCGGCAGGTAAAAAGGATAATAGACTTATCCCACAATCAGGGGCTCTCTGGGATATTCATAGCGCACTGATTGGGTATTGAACGTCAAAGCGGCCAAGAGGCTTAACGGGCCCAGTCGGCCCACAAACATGGCCGCGATTACCACCCATTTCCCGGCAATGGTTAAATGAGCAGTAATGCCGGTGGTGAGTCCCACGGTACCCAGGGCTGAGGTTACCTCAAAAAGCAAATCCATCAGATCGTGTCCCTTGCTTCGTTCGGTAATAGTCAGCAGCAGGGTCATAATCCATAACAAAAGGCCGTAGAGCATGATCAGGGTGGAAGTGCGTCGCACAATCATAATGGGAATCGATCGGTGGAAAGCCTGCACTTGTGGGCGCCGTCTCATGGTCGCGTAAATCGCCAGGACCATCACGGCAAAGGTAACGGTTTTTATGCCTCCAGCAGTGGAACTGGGAGAACCGCCAATACACATCAGTAGAATCAGCACCAGCTTCGAGCCGGACCCCAACTGATTGATGTCAATGGTATTAAAACCCGCGGTGCGCACGGTAATGGAGTTAAAGAGAGCATCCAGGTAGATTTTACCGTGGAAAAAGGTAACGGAGTTGTTCTGTCGGGTCAATTCCAGAATAAGAATCAAAAGGGCGCCGGTTATGACGAGAAAAAAGGAAGTAGTCAAAACGATTTTGCTGTGTAAAGACAAACGCACCGGTGGTTTGAGAATCGGGGACTGATGACGGCATAGTCGTAAGATATGCCAGAAAAGCCATTGCCACAGATTGGAAAGCACGGGAAATCCCAGTCCACCCAGGATGATCAGCGGGCAAATAACACAAAATACCCTTACATTGCTTCCCCAGGCGCAGAGACTGTCAGTATGAAGGGAAAAGCCGGCATTACAAAAAGCGCTTACGGAATGAAAAATACTTTGATAAAGAGGGCCTCCCCGGAGAGCATCTTTTGTCCATAAGCCATATAAGCCTAATACCCCTAAAAATTCCATCGTCAGCGTGACGATAAAGATAAACACGATAACCTTCCCGATGCGGCCGGGCGCCTGTTCGTTCATGATATCACGCATAGCGACTGATTCCCGCAAAGATAACGGGCTGCCGAGCAGGAGAGCAAAAAGGGCACCAAAAATCATGATACCCAATCCCCCGAGCTGCATCAGGCACAAGATGATGGTTTGGCCGAATCGAGTAAAATCACCCCCGGTATCCTTGACAACCAGGCCGGTTACACAGGTGGCACTGGTAGCGGTGAAACAAGCATCGGTAAAACCCAGCCTATCTATTCGGTGAGCCGAAGGAAGCATGAGCAGAATCGCCCCGGCAAAAATAATAGTAGCGAAACTAATCAACAAAGCCTGTGTCGGAGCCTGTCCGGCCGCGGCGACACTCCAGCGCCCCGCACGCAACATTACTAAAATCATCAGGTAAAGATGAAAAGTGCCCCACCTGATTCTGGACTCGGTTGCGAAATCACCCAGGGAGCTCGGCAGAAAATACCACCCTATAAACCACAATAATATAAATAAAATATAAATACAGGGTTCACGCCAAGTAACTTTTTCACGGAGTGTTATCCAGGTATATATTGTCGTACCCCACAATAACAATACCGCCAATACTGCACAGAAATGGAGATATACCGAGGACAGGGGCTGGGCTTGAAAGCCATATTCGACTACCAATACCACCATAGCGAACAATACTACCAGAGCATTGAGACACTTTCGGAGCCACGGATTGGAGGATTCTTTTTTTTCCATATCAGCCGACACTTATGATTACTGACGCTACAGCGAAGCAAAAGTTTTTGACCATAGAGTGTAACTGTATTTTAGAGATGGAATTAGAGCAACGCAACAAAAAAGATGGTTCTGAAACTTAATGATGACTTCATGTCCGACGGGTATAATCGGATCAAATGGTTCGTTTAGCCAGCATCGAAATCGTCTATATGGTTTTCCCATAGAAGACAATCGGTCCGCTTATTTCCGTCGGGATGAATGGCTATGGATATCGGCCATTTTATTTCGGCGTTGATAGACTCCGACCACCCGGGCGATGCGACGAAGAAGGTTACGCCCTTTTTCATCAGCCTCCAGGCCCACAAACTGGAAACCCACCTGGTGCTGCCGGGGCGAATCCACCTGGGAAACATAGCGAAAACGGGCCTGCAACAGAAGGGGGTCCTGGTCGGGTAAAGGAAAGAATTGAACATAACAGGAACAGTTTTCCTGCCAGAGAGGAATCTGGTCGGTTTCTATACTCACCGCGGCTCCGCCGGCGGAAAGATTTATCAGGGTCCCCTGGAAAGATTGTTCCTCTGGGCCGCAGAGGGACCAAAAAGATACCGGAACGGGCTCGCCGGGAGGAACGTCGGCTCGGTCAAAATGCCGCCTTTGAATTTTTTCGATCTGTTCAGGACGATACAATTCAAATGCCGGTATGGTTCGGCCATCTTCTAGTTCAAAAGGTTTTTGAGAGATAATGCGGGAGGTGAAGAGACATTTATTGTAGCCTTTTTTAAAAGAAATCGCGATTTCATGGCCGGGAACGATTTCCAACTGACAATCAGCCCGATGAGGGACAGGGCAGGCTAACACAATTTTGTTTGATTTCAGGGCAAGAATATTAGAACGATATACCTGCCATGTTTCACCCTTTTTGGTGGTAATGGTTAAAGGAAATCCTTTTTCGACCGCAAACTCCAGGATATCAGAACATTTCGAACCTACCGCGAAATTCCGTTTATTCATTTTTAACAACCTCCGGCCATATTCTCATTATCATAATATCATATAGGAAATCGTCCTTTGTTATTATAATTCGGTCCATAACAAGAGCTACTTGATAGAGAAAATTCGGGAGCTGGAAAACAAAATGATAGCCCGATAATCGAAAAGGCTTTCTTTATACCCTTCGGGCATGAGAATTTCCGGCAGGGCCCGATGTAATTGTTTTTCTGGTAAGTAAATACATAATACCAAAACAGTAAAATGCAATCGCGATGAGTATAGATAAGAACAGAGGGGCTGCCCCCGCGAGTCGCCGGGAAGGATTGCGAACGAAAAGACCTTCCCAATACTGTTAAGTTCGCCAGGTTCTTAGGCGGTCGGGACCGGGCCAACCACGGCATGGTATTGTGTCATCGTAGAACGATCCCCGGCAGTGATCTGCCGGCAAAGCATTTCAACTCGGGGAGCATTAAAACAGATATAACGTCGGGCTACGATACCTTTGTGTCGGCGAACTCTGCGATAAAAATCAAGCAACTCTTCAGGTTTATCGGAACCGTTGGTATCGGGAGCAGATGGCGGAGAAGTGAATTCGTCCTGCCAGATGGGTTCGGCAATACTCTGCCTCAGGAACAGGTGGCCCACAATGATCATAATGGCGGCATCGACCAGTTTACGGCCGTGCAGATCCATGTATTCGGTGCCGGGCTGCTCTTTGACAAACGCAATGGCTTCAAGCAGTTGAGTGCGACCTTGTTTGAGGATATCCTGCAGGTCCGTGAGTTCTTCGGGATAAGGATAATCTTCCAGATCGGTTAAATATTTTTCCGCAGTGCCGTTGCAGACTCCCCGAACCGCGGCAATAATTTGTAACTGACTGGTACCTTCGTAGATAGTGGTAATGCGGGCATCGCGGGCATGACGTTCGAGGGGATAATCTTTCATGTAACCACTGCCGCCTAGAACCTGAATAGCGTCATACGTTACCGTATTGGAAATTTCGCTGGCAAAGTATTTGCTCATGGGAGTAAGCATTCCGCAAAGGCGTTTTAATTTTTTGGACTTTACTTTGAGTTCCTTTTGTTCGGCTTTGTCGGCAAAATCACCGGCATCGAGTTTACGTAAGGCGCCGTTTTCGTGATCCACATACCAACAGGTTTCGTAAGTGAGAGTACGAGCGGCTTCGACCATGATTTTCATATCGACCAGAAGGTCTCGAACAGCGGGAAATTCCTCGATAGCGGAATCGAACTGTTTGCGGCTGGCGGCATAATCACGTGCAACCCGAAAAGCGGCTTCGGCAATTCCTAAAGACTGGGCGGCTATTCCCACCCGGGCCCCGTTCATTAAACTCATGACATAGGTCACCAGGCCACGTTGACGTTCGCCGATTATTTTGCAGGGAGTATGATTGAAGAACATCTCGCAGGTAGGAGAGCCATGAATGCCGAGTTTATCCTCCAGGCGGCGGACGGTAACGGTTTTTTCCTGGGCCACGCCGTCACAGACAAACAAACTTAATCCCAATCCACCGGATCGTTCTGGTTCACTGCGCGCCAATACCAGCAGGACCTCACCGCAACCGTTAGTGATAAACCGCTTGACTCCATGCAAGTACCATTGACCGTTATCATCCTGGTAGGCCCGAAGTTTGACCGCCTGCAGGTCGCTGCCGGCGTCGGGTTCGGTAAGGACCATAGCGCCGGTAAATTTCCCCTCGGCAAAGCCGGGCAAATACTGCTGTTTAATTTCTTCGTCGGCAAATGCATTGATGGTTTCGGCGATACCCTGCAGGCCATAAATGTTCATGAGGGAAGCGTCGGCCCGAGAGACGATTTCATTGCTGATATTGTAAATGAGATTGGGACAGTTCAGTCCTCCGAAACGATGCGGGAGGGTAAAGCCCAAAACCTGAGCATCGCTTAAGTTTTTTATGTTTTCGGTCATGCCGGGAGCATAATTAACCGTGCCGTCTCCATTGAGGGTATTGCCGTCCTGATCGACCTTTTCGGCACGAAGTGCGATGAAGTCGCCACTAAGCTGTCCGATTACATTGAGGATGCGATCGTAATTATCAACCGCGTCTTCGGCATTTTCCGGGGCCCAATCAAACTGCCGGGCGGCAGAGAAGTCCCCTTCCATAATTTCAGCCAAAGTGGTTAACCGGTAATGCCGAAACAAAAAACGAATGTCATCGTTGTCGGTATAAAAATTTGCCATTACTGATACTCTTTCAATGTTATCCTTGATTTTGGGACAGTACACATTCCGGCCGGCAGCAACAAGCCGAGACGGTTTTTATTGTCTGGTTCGAATCGCTTTTATGAGCCGGGGAATTACATCCTCCATATCGCCGACAATTCCATAGTGAGCCAACTGGAAGATCGGGGCCTCGGCATCATTATTAATAGCGATGATCTTAGCTGACTCGGACATCCCGGCACAATGCTGAACAGCGCCGCTGATACCCACGGCAATATAGAGAGCCGGTCGAACAGTGGTGCCGGTTTGGCCTACCTGGTAATCTTTGTCAATGAATCCGAGGTCAACCGCGGCCCGGGAAGCGCCGGGAGCGCCGCCGAGCACGTTGGCCAAATCCCAGACTAACTGGAATCTTTCTTTACTGCCTACGCCCGCTCCGCCGGCAACAATAATGCGAGATGCTTTGAGGTTGACTTTTCTTTTTTCCCGATGGCGTTCAATAACCTCAAGGGGAAATAAATCCGACGGCAAATCGACTTTTTCAGTTATCACATCGGCGGAAAGTTTGCCATTCCGTTCGGGCTGAGCCATGACGCCTTCCCGCACCGTGGCCATTTGAGGCCAACGATCATAGTTCACGATGGTGGCGATAATATTACCACCGAAAGCAGGTCTTATCTGCTGCAGCAAATTCCGGTGTACTTCTTTCGTACGGGGAATTTCGAAATCTTCTATCTGCAGGTCGGTGCAGTCGGCGGTCAAGCCCGCCTTCATGGCCGACGCTACCCGCGGAGCCAAGTCCCGCCCTATAGCGGTAGCGCCATAAAGCACGATTTGGGGTTTGTGTTTGATTATCAGGTCACAAAGCACTTTGGTATAACTGTTGGTCTGGTAGTCCCGAAGTTTAGAGCCCTGGACGACATACACCTTATCCGCGCCATGGGCGGAGAGTTCCGCCACCAGGCCGTCGATCTTATCGCCGGGCAATATCGCCGCGACCTTAACGGAGAGTTTCTCTGCCAGTTCCCGTCCTTTGCCGAGCAGTTCCAGGGGTACTTCACTAAGGGCACCATCCTGCTGCTCGGCGAAAACCCAAACTTCACCTTTTCTGTTTACATCAATCATAATCACTCCGGTTTGATTGAAAATACGACTCCATATTGTGCGATTTTCGTTTCGGGCTTTTATCCATGGTTCGTGTCGCACTTTTTACGTAATATTTTAGCGCCACGGTGCCGGCAAATGCCGGCGAATTATTTATCCAATGGTATGATCCTCAATCAATTCATGCACCATTTCACGAAGGCCCCGATCGGTGGGTTCAATGCTTTTGTGTTCACCAGCGGTGAGAACAACGCTCTGGATCCGATTAACTTTGGTAGGACTGCCGTTTCGGCCACACCATTTGAGATCGGCCCCGATGGTATCCAGGTTCCATTGCTCGATTAACAGGTTCCGTTGTTGCAGGTTATCCAGATCAGATTGACCGGCGCTGTTTTTGTCGAGTTCGCTTTGGGCCCGTGCTTTTTTATATTTCATCAGATACTTAGCGCCGGCGGGTCGGGGTTCATTGGCAGTTTCCATCACTGTCATGAGAACAGGCAATCGGACCTTTACAATCTCCCAGCCGGCCCCGATGCTGCGTTTGAGTACCAGGGTGGAACCTTGCAGTTCCCGCAATTCTTCAACATAGGTAACCTGGGGGATATCCAGTTTTTCGGCGAGTTGGGGACCTACCTGGGCGGTATCGCCATCAATAGCCTGTCGGCCACAGATTACAATATCATAATTGTCGAGATTCCGGACGGCACAACTGAGAATATAGCTGGTAGCCAACGTATCACTGGCAGCGGCACGACGATCGGTAATCAAAACGGCCCGATCCGCGCCGCGATACAAACCCTGACGGAGAATTTCGGAAGCACTGGGCAATCCCATGGTCATAATGGTTACGGTTCCGCCATATTTTTGCTTAATCTGCAAAGCCAATTCAAGGCCATTAAGGTCTTCCGGGTTGAAAATGGCCGGTAAAGCGGAACGGTTGACGGTGCCGTCGTCATTCATGGCTTTACCGGTTACGGCCTTGGTGTCCGGTACCTGCTTGGCTAAAACTACACAATGGTAAGACATACAATATTCTCCTGATCCGGATATAATCGTATATTCTATATTTCCGAAACACACTTGGGGGCGTACCCCCTCCGGTGCTTTCCAACTATATCTTTCCCATATGGAAATGCCATGGGATTGATTTTATAACTATATTTTCCACATGCGCTTATAATCGTCCCTGTCAGGTCAATGATACCCAGTGGTTATAATAAGCGTTGTACTGTATGCGATATAAAAGAATCTGTCAATCCCCCTGAAAGAAATGTTTTGCGGGATCAGGGGAGATTGTCGAGAAAATCCTTATTGGAAGGATGCTTTTTCAGCGCCTGGACCAACATGGTGACGTCCTGTCCGACCGGCAGTGAGTCCAGGTGACGTCGGAGACGAAAGATTTTATCCAGGGACGCCTCTTCAATAAGCAATTCTTCTTTGCGGGTGCCGGATTCGGGAATATTGATAGCGGGGTAAATCCTTCGGTTAGCAAGATTTCTGTCGAGTACCAGCTCCATATTGCCGGTTCCTTTGAATTCCTGGAAAATAACTTCATCCATGCGGCTGCCGGTATCAATCAGGGCGGTAGCGATAATGGTAAGAGAGCCGCCATTTTCGATATTACGGGCACTGCCGAAAATCTGTTTGGGAAGCTGGAGGGCCCGAATGTCAACCCCACCGCTCATGGTTCGACCGCTGGAGCGAACCCAGCTGTTAAAAGCTCTTCCTAAACGAGTTATGGAATCGAGCAAAATGACGACATCTTTGCCATATTCGACCATCCGCTTAGCTTTTTCCAGTGCCAACCGAGCCAGCCGGACGTGATTATCAATTTTTTTGTCATTGGAGGAAGCCAGAACTTCACCCTTTATGGTTCGACTCATGTCGGTAACTTCTTCCGGACGTTCATCGATGAGCAAAACCATTAAATGTATTTCCGGGTGATTGGCGGTAATGCCATTGGCGATTTGCTGGAGCAGGATTGTTTTACCGGTACGCGGAGATGCGACGATCAGGCCACGCTGGCCTTTGCCGATAGGGGTGATCAAATCTATGAATCGGGTTCCCAAAGGTTCCGGGCCGGTTTCCAGACGAATCATTTCATCGGGATCAACAACGGTAAAATCTTCAAAGGGGGTCATCTCCATATAAGCATCCGGTTCCTGGTCATTTAGAGATAACAGTTCGGACACCTGGGGATTTTTCCCTCGATTCGATTTGTTCTTTTTGATTTTGGCTCGGACCATCAATCCTTCCCGCAAATCGAATTTGCTGACCAGCTCACGATGCAGGAAAGGATCGTTTTTGCGGGCGCTGAAATGAAATTTACTTTGCCGAAGAAAACCTCGGCCTTTTTCCAGCTCCAACAGTCCATCCATTGTGTTGTCATTTTTGACTTCCATGAATTAGAATACCTCTGTTAGATCCCGGTTTTATCCTATGACCAGGATATTAACCCCCATTAACCCCATAAATTATATGTCAAATTTAGCAGTACGATTTCGCACTTATCGGGAAGTTCGTGTTTTTTATTTTTTTCACGATTGAATATTTTCGTTTTCATATTATGTATTTTCTTGTCATCAAAACAATTACATCGGATCCTGCCAGGGATTCTCATACCCGATGGGTATAATCGGCTCTGCCCGGGGAAAATGACATCCAATGGACATACTTGGGCAATTCAAGCACCAGACAGATTCAACCGTACGCAGTACTAGTGCTCTGTCCAGCGTAAAAAGCCGGGTACTATCCGCGAGCAAAGCTCGCCACTGCTGTTACTCAAGCAATACAAACACCCGACAAATTCAGCCGTAACATAAACAGGCGTCAAACAAGTGTATCTTTTGAATCGACACTCATGGCTTGCATATCAAGACCATGCCCCCAAATTTATTTTCCACAGTAATCTATGGTTCTGGCTATTTCGCTCCGTAAATCCTTTCGAGGAACAATCATATCGACAAATCCGTGCTCCAGCAAAAATTCCGCTCTTTGAAAACCCTCGGGTAATTCGACTTTGATTGTGTGCCAAATGGTTCGTGGACCGGCGAAACAAATCAAGGCTCCGGGTTCGGCGATAATAAAATCGCCCAGCATGGCATAACTGGCGGTTACGCCTCCGGAAGTCGGATCCGCTAAAACAGAAATAAACAATTCTCCAGCATCGTGGAGCCGCCCGATCCCGGCACTGGTTTTCGCCATTTGCGCCAGACTGATAATCCCTTCCTGCATACGAGCCCCACCCGAACAGCTTACCACTACCAGGGGTAATTTATTTTCTATGGCAGCTTCGGCGGCGGCAGTTATTTTTTCCCCTACTACAGACCCCATTGATCCCATCATAAAATCCGGATCAAGAGCCGCCAAAATGATAGGGCGACCTTTTATAAAACCCTTTCCCATGATCGCGGCGTCTTTAAGCGTGGTTTTTTTCTGGCAGGCTCGTAGTCGAGATTTATATGTTTTACTGTCATTGAAATTCAGCGGATCAACCGGGGCGCACCCGACAGTCATTTCCTCAAAACTGCCTTCGTCGCATATCAGTTCGACTCTTCGACGAGCTCCCATTCTAAAGTGATGCATACATTCCGGACAAACGTCAAGGTTGCCCTCGATTAAACGTGTAAAAATCATATTCTCACAACCGGGGCATCGGCGCCAAAGCCCCTCGGGGACATCGCGTTTTTTCTTGAGTGAGTATCCGTCCCAGGAAGTATTTAAATTACCGCTCATGTATTTAACCTTAACTTTTGAATAGTTTTGTTTTCCACAGGAATGGATATTAATGGAGATGTTGTTTTTTCAATTTTCTTTTGAGACGGTTTTTCACAAAGGCAGTAATCATTGTTCTCTTGAAGATTGAAAATACCAACCATATTATTTTTGTCGTGCAGAGACCATAGATTACTGATGTTCTTGTTCATAAGTACACACTCAATCAAAGCCGAAACGATGGGAGCGGCAACGATGACAACGATTTTGCCCTTTTGTTTTTTTCGTATCGCCGCCAATGAAAAACTGACCCGCTCCCGAGCCGTTTCCAGCATTTCTCCCTGAGGCGGACAGATGGTATTGGGATCCTGGCGCCATTGGCGATATGTTTTCCCATAACGTTGTTTAATTTCCCGTACCCTCAATCCCTGCCATAATCCGCAGTCGAGTTCCCGCAGATCAGGCATTTTTTTATTTCTCAGTTGGCATAGTTCTGCTAATAATACCGCCGTTGGGCCGGAGGATTCGTTGCCGCTACTATAAAGTATCTCCGCTCTTTCAAGCCTGACTATCCGGGCGATGTCCTGTAGTGCCTTTTTCCCATTCTCCGAGAGAGGCAAAGGGACCGTCCCCTGCAAACGACGCTCATCCTCAGGCAGGGGAGGCTCGTCATCGTTTTTGTCGTATTCGTCCCAAGCCGTCTTACCGGCTTGTATTAATATCACTTTTCTCATTTCCTGACACACTCTTTTAGGATTTCACCAATGAAATCTTGCGCAAAATGGTTAAAAAAACCTGATAATGGAGCAAGACTCCATAAAATCCTATTTGGTTCCCGGCCCTGCCGGGTTAGTTTCATTAAAGAGTACATTATATCTTAGCTAATATTGATAATGCAATAGTCCAGAAGGAAGGATATAGGATAAAAAAAGGTAAATAATTATTTGACAATTGTTTACAAATCATCTTTTTCTGTCGGATTTTTTCATTTTTCTTTTATTGCTCACTGCGAATCCCCGGGATAAGCCTGGATGAGCCTTACAGGAAAAGGGCAAATCATAACATAGAATTCAGACTTGTCAACCCCACCAATTCGTGACAATAAAAAGGTTCGGCATATTTTACTCCGATACGATTGCCGAAATAACGGCAAATGGTTTCGATATGTTCGATGATCCAACCCTTTTTTGAGTTATCGTTTTGATTGTGCCAGAACTGACTTTGATAAGCCTTGATGGCCTGGATTTTTCTATCCCAATAATCAGTGACATCTACAACAAAGCTGGGATGGGGATGCACACGTAAATGGCTGGCGTAATAATAAACGATCTTGTCCGGATAGTGTGGTTCATAGGCCATATCGGTTTTGGTCAATTTGGCGGTAAAGCGGGCATCTTCAGTCAGTCGGCCGGCGTGAATATGGTCGGGGTGGGCGTCAGGACGATAGGTAGTAAACAGCCAGCGCGGCTTATAACGACGTATAGATTCGGCCAGTACGCGTCGATATTGTAGTTTTTCCTCCAGATACCGGTTGGGTAATTCCAGGCAAATTCTGTCGGTGAGTCCTAAAATTTCGGTGGCTTTTCCGGTTTCCGCAGCCCGAATTTTTTCATCGCCGGCGGGGGTGGGTTCGCCGTTGGTAATGTCGGCAACAATTACTTTCCAGCCTTGATCCAGCATTTGCAGGATGGTTCCGCCCATAGTAATTTCCGCATCATCGGGATGGGGCGAAAAAATTAAAACGATATTTTCCATTGGTCCACCTTTTATATTAATCAAAAATAATTTCAACTTTCCCCGCGTTTATAGCTTATACTCATCGCGATTGAGTTTTCCCGTTTTTGCATTGGGTATATTTATACAGTTTCGGAAGTAATTGCACAAGCGGGCAAATAAGGGAGCAAATGCCACAAAAACAAATATCAATATAATCACCTTCTAGCAAATGTCTTACAGTGATTTTCCGCGATTTTGAAAATAATTTTTGCAATATTCCACCCTGTAAGTGCGTCTATTGTATTAAATGTTATATCAAGGAAATTGCGATAACAGGGATTTAACCTTTGCTGAAAGGGCATAATTTCAGGGGGGCTTTATATATTAACGGAGGCATGAATGATGGATAACAATACGGTCATTGCCAAAGGACAGATTGCTCAATTTTGTCAACGTCACCATATTCGAAAGTTGTTTGTCATTGGTACCGCGCTGCGAAAAAGATTCAGCCGCTATCGGCCGATTAATGTATTAGTAGAATTTCATTCCGGCTTCGAACCGGCGTTTGAATTTTTCGACATGGAAGAAGAATTGTCAAAATTGATAGGCCGAGACGTGGTTCTGAACACGCCAAACTATATACCCAAAAGGCGCAAGTCTTTCCCGCAGCTTTAAATTCATATTGTTATATACCCATCGGGTATGAAAATTCCTGGCAGGGCCCGATGTAATTGATTTTGTAGCACTATTTTCAAAAAGCGCTTATGATCGGCCCTGTCAGGCTTTCTCGTATCCCTGAGATATAATCAGGGATTTATACACTTGTTCAATATGATCGACCATAAGGTGGTGGTCGAATTCCCGGCGGCAGAATTCCCGGCCTTTCGCGCCCAGTTGACAGCGCAGATCGGGATTTGTGATTAATTTTTCCTGTACGCTGGTCAGAGCGGAAATATCTTTAGGTGGAATTAAAAATCCGGTTTCGTCATTGATGACAACCTCAGCGGCGCCATCGACATCAAAACTGACTACCGGTTTGCCGCAGAGCAGGGCTTGAGGCAAAGCGCGAGCCAAGCCTTCGCGTAAAGAACAATGGACCAGAATATCGCTCGCGTGGAGCAGTTCGCCGATACGTTCGGGGGGGACCAGTCCCGCCAGGCGGAGACAATCCCGCAGGCCGGCAGCGGCGATTTGACGTTCAATCGTGTGACGTAAAATTCCGTCACCAACAAAAAACCAGACGACCTTTTGGTGTTGAGAAGCCAGGCGGCGGGCAGATTCAATAATGTATTCGTGTCCTTTCAATTCGAAGAGCCGGGCAACGGTGGTGATGACTGTCGCGTCGAGAGGAATTGAAAATTCTTGTCGTATCTGTTCGATTTTTTCGGAGGTGGGGACATTTAGATAACTGTCGAGTTCCATACCGGAAAAGATACGAGTGTACTGACCGCGGTGGCCGATACCTGCCGCCAGGGCCTGGCGAGTCATAGCCTCGGCAACGGAAATAAACGCGTCGGTACGACGAGCCGCGGCCCGTTCGATGGCTATGTAAAACAAATTTTTTAATGACGACTGATAAGGATGAAAAGCCAAGCCGTGAATGGTGTGGACAATTCGGGGCAGATTGCAGTGAGACAATTGGGCGCGACGGAAACGACTAACGCGGGAGCAACAGGAATCGGCGGCTGATTTTTGCAGAGCCGCAGCGGCCCAGCGACCTAAAATACCCGCTTTGGCGGAGTGGGTATGAACGATATCCGGAGCCAATTCTTGCACTGCTTTTTTGAGGCGATAATAACCGGGGATATCATAATAAGGATTGATTGCCCGACGAAGACAATCCAACTCTATGACGCGATAGCCGCCACTGCGGGCCCGTTCCATCAACTCACCTTCGGGACCCAGGGCCGGTCCGGTGATTAAGGTGACTTCGTGACCCCGCCGATGTAAGCCCTCGCAGGTTAACAAAGTGTTTTCCTGGGCACCGCCCAGAATCATGCGGGTTATGATGTGGACAATTTTCATTTCTTATCATTCAAATAAAACAAAGCTTTTAGTATCTTACCAATGAAATCCTATTTGGTTCCCGGCCCTGCCGGGTTAGGGAACTTTCGTTAATATCGTACCCAGCGTAAACACAGGCCCTGGGCCGGTGCCATAGGGCCGGCGGCGCTGCGGTCGCAGGCTCGGAGAATGTCGGGAATCTGATCGGGGGAAATCCGGCCCCGCCCCACATCCAAAAGGGTGCCGACTATGTTGCGGACCATGTGATAGAGAAAACCGGTGGCTTCGGTATCGAAATATATATAATGGAATTTCCGCCAGACCTGACAGCGGAGTAAGTCCCGTACGGTGGTTTTACGTTTATTGGCGAGCGAGAAGGTGGTGAAGCTGGCGAAGTCATGTTCGCCGATGAGTTGGGTTGCGGCTTTTTGCATAGCGTCCAGATTACAGGGATAATAATATTGATAACAGTATTTTTTTTCGGCTAAAGGGATTTCATAATCGTTAAACACCGTATAGCGGTACAGCTTGCTGCGGGCGGAAAGGGTGGCGTCAAAATCGTCGCCGACCTCTTCGGCGCGAATCACGCGGATATCGTCAGGGAGATATTTAGTGATGACCCGATGCATACGCTGGGCGGGAATGGGAGTGTCGGTGGAGAAATTAGCTACTTGGCCGAGGGCGTGAACGCCGGTGTCGGTTCGGCCGGAAGCGCGGAGAGTAACCGATTGTCCCAAAGCTCGGGAGATGGCGGTTTCGACCATCTCCTGAACGGTGATGATACCATACCTTTGACGTTGCCAGCCATGATAGGCGGTGCCATCGTAAGTGATGGTTAATTTAATATTTTTCAGTCCCATCTTCGGATATCGATTTTATTATACTGCTTACGATTGAATTTTCCCGGTTTAGTGTTATGTATTTACTTGTCGGAAAAACAATTAAATCGGGCCCTGCCAGGAATTTTCATACCCGATGGGTATAAAAGTCGGTATAGCTAAACAGAAAGACATGGACAAAGCAGCGTCCGTCCATGTCTTTCGTCCATTAGCCATTAAAATGTTGCCTGCTGAGGCCCGATGTTAAACGGTTTTATTTTACCAGATGCTCGGCAATCTGAATCGCGTTGAGAGCGGCGCCTTTGCGTAGCTGGTCGCCGGCAACCCAGATATTAATGCCGCGTTTGTCGGGCATGGATTCGTCCTGGCGAATACGACCGACCAGAATATCGTCCTGTCCGGAAGCGTCGATGGGCATGGGAAAATAATTGTTTTCGCAATCGTCCACAATGGTGACGCCCGGCGCCTGATGAAGCAGATCAACTACCTTATCGGCTTCCATCGGTTCGGTGAATTCCAGGTTGATACTTTCACAATGGGCTCGCAGAACCGGAACGCGGATACAAGTACAGGTAATCGCGATGGAATCGTCATTAAAGATTTTATGGGTTTCGTGGACCAATTTCATTTCTTCGACATTATAGCCATTAGGGCCAATATTGCTGTCATGGCTGAAGCAATTGAAAGCACAGGGATGCTGAAAAGCCTTGGGCTGGGGTTCGTTGCCGTCGAGTACCTCACGGACCTGGACTTTTAATTCTTCCATCGCCTGCCAACCGGCTCCGCTGACCGCCTGATATGTGCTGACCACCATACGTCGGACCGGATTAACCTTATGAAGGGGCCAAACCGGGACAATTCCGATAATGGTAGAGCAGTTGGGATTGGATATAATTCCATTTTTATGGGTGTGAATTGTCTCCGGATTGATTTCCGGAACCACCAGGGGAACGCCGTCATCCATACGGAAGGCGGAGGAATTATCCACAACCACACAGCCCTTGCTGGCGGCGATGGGGGCGAATTTCTTGCTCGTGGATCCACCGGCGGAAAACAGTGCGACATCCAAATCATCAAAGCTGTTTTCCGTCAATTCTTCAATGGTATATTCTTTGCCGGCCAGGGTGACTTTTTTGCCCGCCGAGCGGGAGGAAGCCAACATTTTGTAATCCGCCGCGGGGAAATTTCGTTCTTCCAGCAAGGCCAGAAATTCCTGACCCACAGCTCCGGTCACACCTGCAATACCAATCTTGAATGCCATAATTCTTTACCTTTCTAACAGTTAATCGTGAGCCAAACAATTCTACTTACATACAGAACTTGACATTATAGCCAAATGTGATGACAAATACAACTAGAATCAAGAGTTTTAGCAGGGCAATCGCATGAAACGGCACTGTCGATTATGAATAAAAAAGCCAAAATGTTAAGATAGGCAACTTGCGCGATCGTGCGCAATGGTATATACTTCTTCTTTTAAGGGCAAGGCCTTGCA
>Ga0180435_10002665_pt1 | contig 18119 bp, 12 predicted proteins | sample SS_ome_3_FD_132467 | JGI IMG/M metagenome (GOLD analysis project Ga0180435, IMG submission 132467) | Hypersaline lake sediment archaeal communities from the Salton Sea, California, USA - SS_3_S_1 metaG | ecosystem: Environmental > Aquatic > Non-marine Saline and Alkaline > Hypersaline >...
CGAGCGCGGCGGAGGTCGTCCCGCCCAGCGAGGTGTCCCAGCGCGCCGCCGTCGACGACCGGCTCGACGGCCGCACCTGGGCGGACCTCCTCTTCCCCGTGTCGAGCGAGGACGGCGCGCCGATCGAGGGCGCGCGGATCATCCATATCGATCACAAGGGCGAGCGCCGCGTCGTCAGCCTCGACGACCCGATCCTCGAGGACGACCTGCACGAGCGCGCGCTCGCCGCGATCGACACCGACGCGCACTGCTATCGCGCGTTCCTGCCGCGCGACCTCGCCGAGCACAGCGGCGATCCGATCCACGTGTCGCTCCATCCGTCGGCGCGCGTGCGCTTCGTCCTCCTCGGGGACGAGCCCGAGGTCTGGCCCGAGTTCCAGATCGCCGTCTCGTCCGACTGGGACGCCTTCTCCGAGGAAGGTGCCCTTGGTTTCGAAGACGCCGACCTCGAAGACGCCGACCTCGAGGACGCCGACTTCGAGGCGTTCGAGAGGATCCAGCCGCTCCTCGCCTTCGGTCCCAACCTGCGCTTCATCCTGTCGGAGTCGTCGGACGCCAAGTACCGGCGTCGCCAGGTCCGCTGGGCCGCGCGCACGGAGGAGGTGCGTCCGCTGCTCGAACTGAGCGGCGCCCCGCTCGTTCTCGGTCACGCGGCCGTCACGCTGTCCGGCGTGTCGTCGCTCCCGCTCGTCGTCGACGACCTGCCCGACGCGGTCCAGGTGGACGTCTATCAGGACTTCGACGAGGAGCCTGCGCTCGTCGAGTTGTTCGGGCCGGACGACGCGTCGCTCGACTGGCTGGACGACACCACCTACACGACCGATCGCGAGGAGGACCTCGTCGTGCGCGTCGCGTTCCCGCCGCCCGCCACCGTGATCGGAACCATCGGTCCGGGGCACGAGGGCGGCGCGGTGACGGTCTCGGCGCTCGACGAGATGGGCGACCCGTCGTGGTTCGAGACCTGGGAGGTCGAGTTCGCCGAGGACGGCGGCTTCAGCGTCGGCGGTCTGCCGCCCGGTGGATTCGACCTCGCCGCGACCTGGTCCGCCGCCGGCGGCGCGCGCTTCCAGGCGCAGCGACGCTTCGAGCTCGAGCCGGGTCAGGTGCTCGACCTGGGGCGCATCGACGCCAGCACCGGCGGCTCGATCACCTTCCGCCCGGTGGTGATCGTGGACGGCGTCGAGGATCCGACGCTGCTCGACGGCGCGCTCGACGGTCTCGAGTGGGAGCTGTCGATCTCGCAGACGAAGAGCCTCGACATCTCGGTCTTCGAGAACCTCGAGGAGTGGCAGTTCGAGGACGAGGCCTTCATGGACGAGCTGCTGGCGTCGCAGGGCGCGGGCGAGTCGGTGAACCACGAGGCCGAGATCGTCGGGTTCGCGGAGACGACCTTCGGCAGCGTCGAACCCGGGCGGTACTGGGTCTCGACCTTCTACTGGGAGGTGCCCGAGGAGGTGGCGAACGGCTACCGCGTGGTCGGCTTCCAACCGACCGAGGAGATCGACGTGAGCGGTGACGCGGTGCACGAGATCCCCTTCGTGCTCGAGTCGGCCGCGATGCTGCGGATCGTCGCCGAGGTCCCTGCGCTCGGGCCCGGGTACGACCAGTGGATCGAGCTCGTGGCGTGGAACGACGCGGGCGAGGTGCGTCGCTTCGAGGACTTCGAGGACATCTACCGTTCGTCGTCGGACGAGCCGTGGAAGATCGACGGCGCGGTCGCGCTCGATCCGGGCGTCTGGGAGTTCGTCGTGCTCGTGACCTGCGAGCTCGACACCTGGCTGTTCGACGACGAGGAAGAGCTGCCCGACCTGCCGCCGCGATCGTTCGTGAGTCGCTCGACCGTGACCATCGCCACGGTGGACGCACGCGACACGCTGCGCGCCCAGCTGCAGCCGGGCGCGACCCTGCGCGGCACCGAGAAGGCCTTCCGCGGCGACGACGACGGCTGGGGCTGGATCCAGCTCCATCCGGTCGGCGCGCCGGCCGAGCTCGGCGACGTGTGGTTCACCTACGCCGAGGACGAGAGCGAGACCGGCGTCGCCGCGCCCCTCGTCGTCCGCGCTCTCCTGCCCAACACCGAGTACGCGATGGACGGCGCCGCGCGCACCGTCACGACCGGCGGCGCGGGTTCGGTCGTGGACCTGATCGAGTGATGCGCGGTCGCGGTTCGCTCGTTCTGGCGCTGTTGCTCGCGGTCGCGGGCGTGGTTCTCTGGCTCGTGCTCGGCGGCGAGACCGAGCGCGCGCGCGTCGACGGGCCGTCGGTGACGGAGCAGCGGGACGACGCGACCGCGGGCGACGTCGAACTGGCCGGTGGGAGCGAGCGGCCGGCGATCGACGGTGGTGGGGCGCGCTCCGAGCGCGAAGTGGTCGAGGACGCACCGGCTCCGGGCGGGCTCGTGTGGGCCGACCTGTTCGCGCCCATCGACTTCGCGACCCGGGTGCCCATCGCGGACTGGGAGGTGCGCATCGCGACGCCGGACGGTGAGGTGCTCGTGCGCGCGGCGGACGAGGCCGTGCGCGCGGGCGATCTCGCGGCGAAGCGGATCGGTGCGATCGACGCAGGCGGCTCGTGTCCGCGGTTCTTCCGCGCCGAGGACGTGGCGGCGTGGTTGGACGAGCGGCGCGCGGCGGCGGCGATGGACGCGCGTGACGACGACGTCGAAGACTTGGGCTCCGACGCCGACGCGGCTGCCGCCCTTGCGCCGCGGCCCGTGTCGCTGTGCCCCTCGGGGACGGCGACGGTGCGGTTCGAGAGCGACGACCCGGGGCTGGGGCCCTCCGAGGCGGACGCCGTGCAGGTGATCCTCGGCACGGCCGGCGACGCCGAGGCGGTGGATCCGCGGCTCCTCGCCGCGCCCGTGCCCGACGAGGGCGTGCTGCGGCGTCTGCTCGACCTGCAGGGCACCGCCCGGCGCGTGCTCGACCGGGACGACGAAGGCGTCGAGCGCGCGGCCATGCTCGACTCGCTCGCGCGCGGCACCGGTCTCGCGCCGCTGTTCGACCTCGACGGGCCGCCGCTCGTGGCGGGACTCGTGCACCGCGCGGTTCGCGGCTTCGACGACGAGCCCGCGATCGTCGACGACCTGCCGCTCGGCTTCGACGCGGTCGCGATGGCCCTCGATGCGCCGGGCCTCGAGATCTCGGTCGACGGCGGCGCGAGCTGGTCCGAGGGCTTCTCGAACTTCTTCCGCATCGACGCCGCGCCTGAGGCGCTCGTCCTCGTGCGCGCGACGAACCCCGCGCGCGTGATCGGCGAGCTGCCGTCCGACGCGGCGGGGGCGTACCACGTGCTGTACGACGCGGACGCGGATCTCCGGCTCCCGTTGCACCTCGCCGTGGTCTCGTCCGGCGGCCTGCGACCGGGCGCGCCGTTCGCGATCGAACCGGTGCGACCCGGTTCCTACCGGATCGAGGTGCGCTGGCGCGTGCGCGGCGGCGCGGACGACGGCGCCCGGGCAGCGGTCGTCCGCCACTTCGAGGTCGGGCCCGGTGACGAACACGATCTCGGCTCTCTGGTCGCGAGCGGCGCGCGCGTGACCGTCGTCCCGTCGTTCGAGATCGACGGCGTGCTCGACCCGACCGCCCTCGACGGCGCGCTCGAACCGATGCAGTGGTCCGTCGGCGTCACGGCGGTCGAGCGCGGCGATCCAGCCATGAATGGATCGTGGTTCGGCGTGAGCACCAGCGGACTCGAACCGGTGACGCTGCTCGGCGTGCCGCCCGGTCCGTGCGAGTTGTCCGTCTCCCAGGACTCCCCGCTGATCGACGGCGATCCGTCGGTGCGCTTCGTGCGTTGGCGCTACGAGTCCGAGTTCGACGCGTTCGGCGACGTTCGTGTCGATGCGGTGCTGGAAGCGTCGCGCACAACAGCGGTCCGCATCGACCTGATCGTCCCGGGCGGCCCGCTCGACCTGTGTGCCGCGGACGGGGCCGCCGCCGTGCGCGCCGATGGTGAGCAGCTCCTCGGGCTCTACAGCGGTGGCGCGCGCTGGGACGAGGAGGCCGGCGAGTGGCGGTGGACGATCGAGTCCGCCCTGCCTCCGGGAGCTTGGACGATCACGGCCGCTGCGCTGACCGAGTTCCAGGGTGACGCACCGCCGCCGAGCGGTCCGGTCGCGGGCTGGGTCGGCGCGTTCGAGCTCGAAGTCCCAGCGGTCGGCGAGGTGCCGGAGGCGCGCTTCGTGCTCGAACGCGGCGCCGCCGTCACCGGGACCGCGCGGGCGTTCAACGGCGACCTCGCGGACGATGACTCGTTCGTCGCGCTGGTGCCAGAGGGCGACCCGCCGAGCGCGCGCCGTCAGCTGTGGCGCTGGCTGGCGCGCGACGCGGACGCGGAGGGCACCTTCTGGAACCTGCTGCCGAACACGACCTACCGGGTCGAGGCGAGCGGGCGCACCTTCACGACCGGTGGGCCGGGCAGCGTGCTCGAGCTCGACGAAGAGGACGAACGATGAAGCGCGCGGTACTCGTGCTCGTCGCGGTCGCATTGGCGGTCGCGGTCGGCCTGTTCTTGGTGCCCGACGGCGAAGAGCGCGCGTCAGTGGAGTCGGACGCTCGCGGCGCGGACGAGCGCACCGAGATCGGCGCCGTCGAGTTGGCGAGCGACGACGAGGTGAGCGACGCGCGAATCGACGTGTCGAGTGCGGACCAGCGACCGGTCGCGCGCGCGGACGCCGACGCGCTGCACTGGCGCGACCTCCTGCTCGCCGTCGACCATCCGACCGGGGTGGAGCTCGACGCGAGTGAGGTCGAGGTGCGACTGGTGACGGGGGAAGGGGAGTTGATCGTGCGAGCGCTCGACGACGCGGTGCGCGCGAGCGACCGCTTCCAGGCGCTCGTCCCGACGCCTCGCAGGATCGCGGCCGGTTCGCCGCCGTGGACCTCGACGCTCGAGACGACCCTGGCGAACGGCGACTGGACCGCGACCATCGCCGCGGCGCCGCGGGTGGACGAGGACACCACTGGTCGTTCCTTCACCGACGAGGAGCGCTGCGGCTGGGTCGGCACCGCGACCTTCGAGGTCGTCACCGGCGCGCCGACCGAAGTGGCCATCGAACTCGGTCGCGCCGCCGTCGTTCGCGGTTCGGTGCGTGCGTTCAACGGAGAGGACTCCGACTGGGGCACCTTCGTCGACCTGCTGCCGACCGACGAGGCAGGGTGGGGTGGCGCCGAGCTGTGGAGCGCATGGGGCGAGTCGCTCGACGCCGAGGTCGCCATTCACACGCTGCTTCCGAACACCGAGTACCGCGTCGAGGGATCGGGCCGCACCTTCACGACCGGCGGGCCCGGTTCGGTGACGGTGCTCGAGGAGCAGTCGCCCGAGACGCGTGCCGGGATATCGAACGGGCGCGTCTAGACTCGATCCCATGGCGACCTCGCGAACGGCCTTCCTCCTCGCCGCCGCAATCGCGACCGTGGTCCTACTCATCCTCCTGCAGGGGGACGACGCTGGCGGGGCCCCTATTTCCGCCGAGGACAGGCCTCGCAGAGAGTCCAGTGCGCGCACCGCGCCGGCGCTCGCGCGCGATGGGGTCGTCGACGATCGCCAAGTCGCGACGGACGGCGAGGTGGCTGCGGCGAGCGCGCAGGAGCTCGCGCTCGCGTTCCGCTGGTCGGACCTGTTCCTGCCGGTGGACGCGGTCACCGGCGCCGTCGTCGACGAGGCGCATCTCGTCCGCGTCACCAGCGACGGCGTGCGCCACGAACTCGAACTCGACGCGTTCGTGCGACCGAGCGACCTCGCGGCGGGATCGCTGCTCGCGCTCGACGGGCCGGGACACGTGGTGCGCGCGTTCTGGCCGCGCGCGCTCGGGCTCGATGTGGAGGATTTCGGTGTGGAGAAGCTCGGTGTGGAAGAGCTCGCTGCGGTCGACCCCGAGACCCTCGAGCCGCGCCGCGTCGCGCTCGATCCGGCGGCGACGCTGCGGGTCGAGTGCAGCGGCGACGCACGCGACGGGAGCGAAGACCTCGTCGTGAGGGTTGACCTCGATCATCGCGACGGATTCGCGCTCGCGCTCGGTCGGTCGTTCGGGTTCGACGACGCGAACGCCGAGTTCGACGCGATCCGTCTCGGCGACGCCGTCGGGCACGCGCTCGGATTCGGCGCCGGCTTCGGGGACGACGACGAGTGGAGGCGGCGGGGGATGTCGCGGCTGGCGGAGCTCGTCGATGCCGCTCCCCTGAACGACCTCGACGCGCGCCCGCTGGTCATGGGTCGTCGTCAGCGCTCGGTCGCGTCCGCTCCGCTCGAGTTCACCGAGCTGACCGCCGGTGCGCCCTACGCGCTGGAGGTGCCGTGGATGGACGATCGAGACGTGCGCGTCGGCGTGCGCGGGACCGGCTCCTGGTACGAGACCGAGTCGCTGCCGCTCGTGCTCGAACGCGGCGAGGTGCGCATCGTCGACCTGGAGCTGCGGTCGTACGGCACCGTGTTCGGCCGCGTTCCGCTCCCGGTGCGCTCGATCCACCCGACGATCGGTGCGATCCGACCGCGCGATCCGTCGGACCCGAGTGCCGGGCCGGTCGAGACGCGCTACGCAGGCTTCGTCGACGAGGAGGCGGCGTCCTTTCGCTTCGAACAGGTCCCGCCCGGTCCCGTTCGCATCGACGTGCGTTGGATCGACGAGCTGGGCGTGCAGTCGCGAGCGGAGCGTTCCATCGAGGTGGAGCCGGGTCGGATCGTGGACCTCGGACTGCTCGAGGCGCCGACGGGAGCGACGCTGTGGTTCGAACCGCGCGTCGTGATCGACGGTGTCGTCGAACCGCTCGAGCTCGACGACGCCTTCTACGAGATCCTGCTCTTCCCGCGCGGGCCGGGGAGCGACGGCTCGGCGAGCGAAGAGGCCCAGCGCACCGGCCTCGAGCCGTTCGGCATGGCCGGCGTGCCGCCCGGCGACTACTCGGTGTACCTGGGTCCGCTGGCGATCACGCGGGAGAACGCGAGCCACTACCGCGTCGTGAGCTCGACGCTCGATGTCGAGCGCGACCTGAACATCGACGGCGATCGCACGATCGGCATCGAGTTCGAACTGGCACGGATCTCGACGACGCGCGTCGTGGCCGCGCTGCCGAGCGTCGATCCCGCGCGCATCCCAGCGACCTACGGCGTGAAGGCCGTGGCCTGGAACCGCGCGACGGACGAGGTGGTCCAGTCGGTCGACGCGTCGAGTGGCCTCATGCTCTGGCTCGGCCACCGTGGCGACGGGTTCGCCGAGCTCCCGCTCTCGAGCGGAGCGTGGTCGATCGCGATGACGCTCGTGCCGCGCATGATCGACGTGGAGTCACCGCCGGTGGCCGGTGCGATCCCGTCGTGGATCGCCACGGGTGAGGTGACGGTCGACGCGGCGACGGGGACCGGACCGGTCCGCCTCGAGTGGCAGCCCGCGACGGTGATCGTCGCGCCCGTGCGTCGCCACGCCGCGCCCGTCCATCGGTCGGCCGCCGTCGTTCCGAGCGACTGGCCCGACGCGGCGGCGACGCTGTGGAGCGCGTGGGGCAGCGCGCTCGACGAGCCCACGCGCATCCACGGCTGCCTGCCCCTGACGAGCCATCGCGAGCCGGGCTCGGCGCTCGACGTGGTGAGTGCGGCGGCCGGGAGCGCGATCGAGATCGTCGAGTGAGTCGAGCGACTTCGGTCGCCGCACGACCTCACCGACCCTGGCACCAGGGACAGAGGTAGAGGCGGCGCGAGCCGACCTCGAGGCGTTCGATCGGTTCGCCGCAGCGGCGGCAGGGCGCGTGCTCGCGTCCGAAGACGGCGTGGCGCCACGAGCGGCGCGGCTCGCCGGCGGCCTTGGCCTCGGCGACGAACGCGGGCTCCTCGGTGACGCCGCCGGTGGTGTAGGCGCGCTTGGTGATCGAGCGGATCCGGCGAGCGAGCTCGGCGCGTTCGTCGTCCGTGAGGTCGCACGGCCGTTCGCTCGGATGGCGGCCGGCGAAGAACAGGATCTCGCTGCGCAGGTAGTTGCCCAGGCCCGCGAGGAAGCGCTGGTCGAGCAGGAGCGCGCCGAGCGAGCGCCGCGTGAAGGCCTTGCTCGCGAGCCGCTTCGCGATGACGCGCGGCGGCGTGCCCGCGTCGAGCACGTCCGGCCCGAGCTTCGCCACGAACGGGTGTCGCTCGACCTCGTCGGCGTCGAGCAACTCGATCTCCGACGCGCTGTACAGCAGCGCGCGATCGCGCTCTGTCTCGAGCGCCACGCGCAGCGACCGGCCCGTGCGCGGCGTCGTGCCCGCGCGCACCACGAACCAGCGGCCGTACAATTGGTTGTGCGTGTAGAGCACGCGCCCCGTGTCGAACGCGGTCAACAGCGCCTTGCCGCGCGGCCGCACCGACTCGACCGTGGCGCCGACCAGCTCGTCCGCGTACGGCTCGAGGCGCCGCAGTCCGAAGCTCGCACCGACGATCTCGCGCCCGACGAGCGCCTTCTCGAGCCGGTCGGCGACGCGGCGGATCTCGGGTCCTTCGGGCATGGGCGGAGCGTCGGACGACGGGCCGAGACGGTTCGCGCCCGTCGGGAGCGCGGATGCGCGACGGAGCTAGACTGCTCGCATGCGCGTTCGCCTCGCCTCGATCCTCGCCCTGGTCGCGCTCCTCGCGCTCACCGCATTCCTCGTGTGGCCCGGCGAGTCGGACGACGGCGGTCTGGCGCGCGTCGACGGTGATGCGACCGACGCGGTCGAGGAGTCGCCGCTCGACCCGATCACGGTCGTGGACGGTGGAGCGGGCGTTCCCGCCCACGCGACGGCCGAGCCCGTGCCGGTCGAGCCCGATACGACGAGCGACGCGCGACGCAGTCTCGGCGACGCGCGGACCTGGCGCGACGTGGTGCGGCCGATCGCGGTGCGCGGACGCGCGCTGGTCGAGGACTTCTCCGTGGCGGTGTTCGCGACCGACGGCTCGCGCGAGGACTGCGATGCGAGCGACGCCGTCGCGGCGGACCGGCCGCGCGACGACGACCTGATCGTCGTGCTCGCCGACGGGCTGTGTCCGCGGTTCGTGCGCGGCGCGCTGCTCGGGCCCGAGCGGTCGCGCGACGAGCGCGAAGTGATGCTCGTCCCGCGTTCGAGCGTCGTGCTCCACGCCGACACCGCGTCGCCGTGGTTCGTGACGCCGGACGCCGTGCAGGTCGGGGCCGGACGGAAATGGGAGGACTTCCATGGCGAGCCCGCTCGACCTTCGACCGTCTCGATGGTCGATGCGCTGCGTCGGCTGCTCGACGACGACGCCGTTCCTTCGGAGCGCGCCGCGTCACTGGCGTCCGCGTGGGCCCATCACCACTTCGACGCCGTGACCGCCGTGGGTGGCGCCGGCGAGTGGCCCGATCCGTTCGCCCCGTTCGCGTTGTGGCAGTTCGAGGAGCCGACGGCCTTCCCGCTCGAGTTCGATCCCGTCGCGCCGAACCGGCGCATCGAACTGGCGGTGCACGGCGATGCGCTCTACCACTTCGACGTCGAGCCCGTGAAGCCCGGATTCCCGGTCGGCAAGATCCACAAGTGGTTCGAGTTCAAGCCGCGACCCGGCGAGGAGCACGAGCTCACGCTCCTCGTCTCTGCGCACGCGACGATCGCCGGTCGGTTCCCGGAGGGCGCCGAAGGGCGCACGAACTGGATCAGCGGGAGCTGGGGCGACGACCCCGGTTCGTCCATGTTGATCGGACGCGGCGACTCGTTCGACGACGACGATCCGCCCGAGTTCGAGACCGTGCCGCTCGCGCCCGGCGACTACCGCTTCGTCGGGACCTGGCGCGTCGACCAACGCCGGATCGTCGCGGACACACGCGCGTTCGAGCTCCGCGCCGGCGAGCGCAAGGACCTCGGTCCGTTGTCGGCGACCTCGGGCCGTTCGCTCGTGGTCCGTCCCGTGTTCCGCACCTTCGACGCGAACGGGTCGGTGGTGTCGATCCCCGCGAACGAGCTCGGTGACGCACGCTTCGACATCGCCGTCACACCCGACCGGACGGATCGCAGTCTCTCGATGTTCGAGTCCCTGCTCGACGTGCGCGACCTCCGGGCGAGCGGCGGTCCGCTGCGCTTCGACGGCGTCCCCGACGGCGAGTGGCTCGTGGACGCCGAACGCTTCGACCCGCGCGACTCCGGTTGGCAGTTGGTCGACACGGACCCGTTCTCGATCGCGATGCCCGCGGTCGCCGAGATCGAGCTGCCCATCACGCTGCACCGCGGCGAGTCGATCGAGGTGCGGCTCGCGCTTCCAGGCGCGGAGTTGACGCCGGGGTCGCGGATCCGCGCGGAGTCCTGGGCGCACGGCCGCCGAGTGGGGGAGACGGTGCGGTTCCGCTGGGTCGACGATCCGACGGACGGTCCGCGCTTCGTGTCAGAGGTCGACACCCTGCCCGGCCGCGCCGTGGTCGAGGCGACCATCGACCTCGCGAACCTCGACGACGGCTTCACACTCGAACCGTGGACCGCGCGCGGCGAGGTCGTCGTCGAGGTCGGTGGTCGCGCGACGCTCGACCTGACCCTGGCGCGCGCGGCGCGCGTGATCGTGCCGGGCGCCGCCTTCCCCGCCGGATCCGACGAGCGACGGATCGAGCCGGTCGACGGCGGTTCGGTACGCCTCGGTCGTGTGAGTGGCATCAGCGACGAGGAGCGGCTCGCCTCCGCCGCCTTCTACGACGACCTCCTCCCGCGCACGGTCTATCGCCTGGTCGGCACCGACCTGACGTTCACGACGGGCGACCCCGGCAGCGAACTCGTCGTGGGCTGGTAGGCCGACCGGCGGCGCGCGTGCCGCGGCGCGAGCTCGCGCCGCGAGCCGGTGGCACGCGACCGCCTCTCACACGTTCGCGCTCGGCTGCTACGCTCGTCGTCCGCTCGCCCATGTCCGTCGTTCGCATCGAACCCCTGCGCGCGCTCCTCGTCGGGAGCGGCGTCGTCGCGCTCCTCGGCCTCGCGCTCGTGCTGTGGGCCGCGCGCGACACGAACGCGCCGCGCCTCGTCGTCGAGCCCAAGCCCGAAGGCATCCCGCGCATCGAGGTGCCCGAGCCGTGGTCGTTCGCGGCGGGAGGGGCGAGCGCGTCGACCGGCGCGACGATGGACACCGACGGGGTCGAGCTCGTCGCCGATGCAGCCTCCGACGCGGCAGCCCCGGCACGCACCGCGCTCGGCGCGTTGCGCACCTGGTCCGACGCGATCCGGCCCGTGCACATCGTCACGGGCGACGCGATCGAGGCGTTCCGCGTCGTGCACATCGATTCACGAGGGCGGCGCCGCGAGTTCGCGCCGAACGACGCACTCGTCGACGGTGTGTTCGGCAAGTGGGACCTCGTGGTCGTCGAGGCCGAGGGGTACTTCCCACGCATGCTGCGCGCTCCCGACCTGCGCGCGGCGAGCGACGCTCGGCGTCGCGTCGAACTGACGCCCCCGTCGACCGTGCGGCTCGAGTACGCCGACGACTTCCGGGTCACGACCCGGCTGCGTGAGTGGCGCGTCGAGTCACCGATCGTCCTCCAGGCCGACGACATGGGGGACGCCGGGGAGTTCGACCGCTTCTGCGCGAACTTCGTTCGCCTGCTCGACCCGAAGAGTTCGGACGAGGAACGCGCGGCGTTGCTGCGTCCACTGCGCTGGACGCCGTGGTTCGAGCGCGTGACCGAGCTCACGAACGGCCCCGTAAAGCCTTTCCTTCGCTCGCCCGCCGCCTTGCCCTTCGGGCGCGTGGTGGTTCCGTCGCCCGGTGTGCTGCCCCTCGCGGTCACGAACCTCGCCACGCCCGGGGGCGCCGTCGTGACGGTCTTCGCGTCGTCGCCGGTCCTGCTCGTGAACCGACTCCGCGAAGGCTACGACTACCCGCACAGGCACACGAGTGGAGCGCCGCTCGAGCTCGAGCCGGGCGGCGAGAACACGCTGCGCCTCAGCACCGTGCCGTACGGCAGCTTCTCCGCGCTCCTTCCGACCGGCGCGAGCGAGATCGAGGTGAGCGGGCGGTGGTGGGAGGAGCTGGACGGCGGCGAGTCGTCGGTCGGGCTCCTCGTCGAGCACGACGACGCGAGCGGCGAGGTGTGGTGCGACGGCGCGCAGTCGGGCGAGTGCCGACTGAACGCCGCGTGGCGCGAGCCGAACGGCGATGCGACCTTCGCCGAGCGACGCTTCGACGTGCGCGCGGGCGAGCACCAAGACCTCGGCCTCCTCTCCGCTTCGCCGTCGACCGCACTGGCCGTGCGCGTCCGCGTCGTCGATGCGCAAGGACGCGCTCTCGCAGATGGAGCGAACCGACTCGTCGGCGCGCGAGCGGAGCTCGGACTTCGGGCCGCGTCGCTGGTCGGTCCGCCCGAACGCGTCCTCGACTTCGAAGCCGGCCCGGGCGACTTCACGATCCGCGGGCTGCCCCGCGAGGTCGTGAGCCTGAGGCTACGACGGATCGAACTCGGACCTGCTCTCGCCGAAGCGTGGACCGTCGAAGTCCCCAGTTACGAGGTCGAGGCGGACCTTCGCGACGATCGCGCGACGATCGAGCTCTCCGTGGTCGTCCGACCGCGGTCCGGCCTCGAAGTCGCCGTGCCCCTGGAGGGGACGCTGTTCGCCCCCGGCATCCGCTTCACCGGCATTGCCGTCGACCGAGCGACGGGGGAGTCGAAGCGACTGCGGATGCGCTGGGTCGATGCCGAGAGCGCATCGCGCGCCGACTGTGTGCTCACCGGTGGGCTGTGGGACCTGACGGTCGCCGCGCGGTGTCCGGACGACCACCCGAACCACCCCGGCGAGGTCTGGTACGGCACCGCATCGGTCGCACTCGAGGACCACGGCGACGGCGAGGTCACGGTCGTGCTCGAGCCCGGGGCGACCGTCGTCCTCCCCGCGCTCGCAGGATCGGACGAGGACGCGCCGGTCCCCGGCTACCTGGCTGTCGATCCGGTCGAGAGCTGGTTGGTGGACCTCGGCACGACCGCGCCGATCCCGTCGAGACGCGTGGACGGGAGCTACGTCGCGAGCGGCCTGGTCCCGCACTCGGACTACACGGTGCGGACGTGGATCTTCCGAACGTCGAACCAAGGGACGGGCTCGAGGGAGATCGAGCACGGGACGGTCGAGTTCACCACCGGCGCCCCCGGGTCGACCGTGGCGGTGGAGCGCTGACCCGCACGCCGATGCTGCACGCCATGATCCATCGCGCACTCGCTGTCGCGCTCGCGCTCGTCGCAGCCTCGTTCGTCTCGCCGCCGGAGTCCCGGGGCGCCGGCCGCGACGCGGTCGACGCGGCGGTCGCACGCGACGCGCGCTGGTCCGATCTCCTGCGGCCGGTCGACTCGACGACGGGTGAGCCGGTCGCGGACGCGACGGTCGTGCTCGTGCGACAGGACGGGACGCGCGAGGTCGTTCCGATCGACGACGCGGTGCGAGCCGAGGACCTCGCGCGCGCGTCGGTCGCCGCGCTCGAGGCAGCCGGCCACTGCGCGCGCTGGTTCCGACCGCACGCGTTGGACGCGGGTGCGCGCGAGCCGCTCCGCGTGGCGCTCGCGCCGGCCGCCTCGCTCGAGGTGCGCTTCGTCGCCGACGGCCTCGCGAACGGCGCCGCCGACGAAACCCCGTCCGCGCGCGTCGCGATCAGCGCCGTGTTGCCCTTCGGCCTCGTCGACCCCGAACGCGAGGACGTGGGCGAGCGCTCGCGCGAGAAGCTCGCGTTCGACGGGCGCGCGGTGACGGGCGTCGAAGCCCGTGGCAAGCACCTGTTCGTGCACCTGGGCGCGCGCGCGGGACCCGAGTTGCAGCCGGGGTCGCAGTCGGAGCCGGAGCCGCAGTCGGGAGCGGCCGACGCGCCGCTCACCCTGCAGTCGCACCTGGGGATGTACGGCTCGTGGCACCGCTATCGCCGCGGCGAGGACTGGACCGCGGGGAAGGCCGCAGGGCGCGCGCGGCTGCGTTCGCGCGCCACGGCGTCGATCGTGCTCGAGACCGCGCGGCGGACCTACGTGTGTTTCGGTGCGAAGGAGGTGGCCGTGCTCGACGACGACGGCGCGGCGTTCGCGCGCGCGCGACGGCTCGGGCCGGACCTCGTGGAGCGCGCGCCGACGGCGGCCGAGCTGCTCCCGCGCGTCGCGCGCTTCGTCGGCCCGGACGCGCCGCTCGTCGACCTCGTGCTCGACCAGCGCGTGGCGTCGGGCGTCGGCAACGTGCACGCGAGCGAGGTGCTGTTCGCCGAAGGCCTCCATCCGCTGACCGCGGTCGGCGCGCTCGACGAGCGGAAGCTCGAAGCGCTCTTCGCGCGCGCCCACGCGCACCTCGCCGCCAACGTCGGGCCGGGCCCGCGCGTGACGCGCGCGCGCGACGGCCGCGGGCACCTCGCGGTCTACGGGCGCGAGGGCCTGCCCTGCCTGCGCTGCGGCGCCGCGATCGAGTCCGCGCGCCTGGGGCGCGGCCACCGGGTCACGAGCTGGTGTCCGCGCTGCCAGCCGCGCGGCGATCGGATCGCGGGCGGCGGCGGTCGGTGAGCCCGGTTCTTGTCGGTGATGGCCCGGTTCGGATCGGTGAGGCCCGGTTCGGATCGGTGAGGGCCAGTTCGGATCGGTGAGGCCGGTTCGGATCGGTGAGGCCGGTTCGGATCGGTGAGGCCGGTTCGGATCGATGAAGGCCGGTTCGGATCGGTGAGCCCGGGAGATCGCGGCGCGGGGCCGCTGGACGCTCGCGGCGACTCCGGCGAAGATCGGGGCCGATGAAGAAGATCCGACCCATCGTCGCCGCTGTGCTCGCCGTGCTCGTGCTCGTCGTCGTCCTGCAGAACACCGAGAGCGTCGAGACGCAGCTGTTGTTCGCGACCGTCGAGATGCCGCGTGCACTGCTGTTGCTCGTCACCATGCTCGTCGGCGTCGTGCTCGGCCTCGTCGCGGGCCTGCGCATGGCGGGCCGCGGATCCAAGGTCTGAGCGCGCCGCCTCGCGCGCCATCACCCCAGGCTCGAACCCATGACCATCGTCGACTTCACGCCCGTCAGCGCCGCCATCGGCGGCGTGTGCATCGGCGCGTCCGCCGCGTTGCTCCTCGCGCTCAACGGCAAGATCGCCGGCATGAGCGGCATGGTCGCGCGGCTGTTCACCGGCACCGTCGGTGATCGGATCTGGCGCGCCGTGTTCCTGCTCGGACTCCTCGCCGGCGCTGCGATCACCTTCGCCGCCTGGGACCCGTCGAAGGTCTTCCGGCCCGACGCCATGGGCTTCGCGTCCGAGCACCGCTGGGCGGTGCTCGTGGTCGCGGGCCTGCTCGTGGGTTTCGGGACGCGCCTGGGCGGCGGCTGCACGAGCGGGCACGGCGTCTGCGGTATGGCCGCGGGCTCCCGACGCTCCGTCGTGGCCGTGCTCGTCTTCATGGCCGCGGGCGCGGCCGTCGTGTACTTCTACCGCCACGTCGCGTTGGCGCAGATCGGATGAGCAAGCTCTGGTTCGCCTTCCTGCCCGGCCTGCTGTTCGGGATCGGTCTCGCGCTCAGCGGGATGACCGATCCGGCCAAGGTCGTGAACTTCCTCGACTTCACCGGCACTTGGGATCCGAGCCTGGCCCTGGTGATGGGCGGCGCGCTCGTCACCTTCGCGATCGGCCGACGCCTCGTGCTGCGGCGTCGCGCGCCGATCCTCGGCGGCTCGTTCCCGCGCGCGGTGAACCACAGGATCGACGCGCGCCTCGTGATCGGCTCGGCGCTGTTCGGCGCGGGCTGGGGCCTGGCCGGCTTCTGTCCGGGCCCCGCGGTCGCGAACCTCGCCGCCGGGCACCTCGAGGCGCTGGCGTTCGTCGCCGCGATGGTGGTCGGGATGCGCGGCGCGCAGCTCGTGTTCGGACTCGACCGCGCGTGAAGATCGCGGCGCCGCGTCAGCGCGCCGACAGCACCTCGCGCCACAGCGCCGGACGCAGGAGTTCGCGCGGTTCGATCGCGCGACCGGTCATGCCGGCGGCGAGGCTCGCCAGGCCGGGGCGGCGCTCGAGCAGCGCGAGCACGCCGCTGGCGACGCGCGGCCGCGGCAGCGCGCGCTGGAGCAGCAGCGCCATCGTGCGACGGTGCGCGAACTCGCGGCGCGAGCGCTCGTAGCCGCGCAGCGCCGCGGCTTCGTCGACGCGTCCTTCGAGGGCCGGGACGAGCGCTTCGGTCGCGAGCTGCGCGCCGCGCATCGCGTAGTAGAGACCTTCGCCGGTCATCGGGTCCACGTACCCGCACGCGTCGCCGACGAGCGCGACGCCAGGGGCGGTGATGCGCCGCGCGCGGACCGCGAGCGGGCCGATGGTGAACAGGTCGGCGCTCGGTCCGGGGAGCCCGACGCGATCGCGCAGGCCGTCGCTCGCGTCGAGGCGCGCGCTCACCAGATCGCGCAAGCCGCGCCGCGACGGAATGCGGTCGCGATCCACGACCACGTTCAGCGTGGCCTCGCCGTCGCCGACGGGTGCGACCGCGCAGAACGAACCGGGCGCGAAGTGCACGCGCGCGCCGTCGCCGAGGCCGCGATCGGGCACGCGCGTCCACACGGCCATGCGGTCGAGCCAGCGCGTGCGCTCGATGCCGCCGAGCTCGCGGACCGTGCGACCGCGCAGGCCGTCGGCGCCGACGACGAAGCGCGCGCGAAGGACGACCTCTTCGCCGTCGGGGCGTCGCGTGCGGACGCCGCACACGCGCTCGCCGCGGCGCACGAGCCCCGCGACCGACCAACCTTCGCGCACTTCGCCGCCGGCGGCGCGTACGGCGTCGACCGCCGCCGCGTCGAGGCGTTCGCGCCGCACCGCGAGCCCGTGCGCCGGGCCGCTGCCGAACTCGGTGAGGCGCGAGAAGTCCGCGACCGCATCGCGCTCGTAGCCCGACAGCCGCATCGACGCGATCGCGTGTCCCGCGCGCCGTGCGCCGTCGAGCAGCCCGAGCTCGTCGAGCAGCGGCAGGCACTCGGGCGCGAGGAACTCCCCACAGGGCTTGACCCTCGGGAAGCGGCTCTTGTCGAGCACGACGACGCGGCGCCCCGCGCGCACGAGCCGCAGCGCGGTGTGCGTCCCGGCGGGGCCGGCGCCGACGACGATCGCGTCGAACGCGTCGCTCGCACCGTCCTCGATCCTCGTCCCGGCCATGTCGCGTCGGACCGTACCATTCGACGCTCCACCCGACCCCGCCCTCGGACCACGGGCGGACCTCGCTCGTGCCCAAGCTCCGCAACGACCTCGACCTCTACGAACGCTACAGCGACGAGTGGTGGGACCCGAGGTCGAGCGCGTTCCGCTCGCTGCGCGCGACGAAGGGCCACCACCTCGACTTCCTCGCACGCACGCTCCCCGCCTCCGACGCCGCGCGCGCGATCGTCGACCTGGGCTGCGGCGGTGGACTGTTGAGCGTTCCGCTCGCCCGGCGCGGCGATCGACTCGTCGGCGTCGACCTGAGCCCGGGCAGCGTCGTCAGCGCGCAGCGCGCCGCCGACCGTGCGCGGCTCGACGCGCGCTTCGTCCAGGGCGACGCGCGTCGCGCGCCCGTGTCCGACGCGTGCGCCGACCTCGTGCTCCTGTCGGACGTGCTCGAGCACGTGGACGATCCGCGCGCGCTGTTCGTCGAGGCCGCGCGCCTCGTGCGTCCCGGCGGACACCTGTTCACGAACACGATCAACAGCACGCGACGCGCGCACCTGTTGGCCGTGACCGTCGCTGAGGGCCTCGGCCTGGTCCCGCGCGGGACGCACGACCCGGCGCTCTTCGTGGCGCCGCGCCTGCTCGACGAAGCGGCCGCCGCGTGCGGGCTCGAGCGCGTCGCGATCGAGGGCGAGGCGCCGCGGCTGGGTCGCACGATCCGGACCTGGACCGTGCACCTGCGCGCGTCGCGCAGCCTCGCGGTGAGCTACTGCGCGCTCTTCCGCCGGCCGGCCGCGCTTCCGACCTCGCCTCCGCCCGCACCGTCGCACTCGAACGGCGTCCGTCCATGAAGGTCCGTCCATGAAGATCGCCTCCGTCGGGCGCGCCCTGCCCGAACACCGCTACGACCAGGCCGACATCACGGCGGCGCTGCAGACCATGCTCGACGCGCCCGACGAGCTGCGTCGACGCATCGACGCGCTGCACGGTCGCGTGCGCGTCGGACAGCGGCACCTCGCGCTGCCGCTCGAGGCGTACGCGGGGCTCGCGACCTTCGGCCAGGCGAACGACGCGTGGATCCG